>OGFF01003079.1_pt1 | contig 13169 bp, 17 predicted proteins | sample 1570751 | NCBI WGS metagenome assembly OGFF01 (sample SAMEA2581951, study PRJEB24529) | metagenome | biome: Human gut stool | place: China | collected 2011 | reverse complement strand
TGATTTTACAAATGTTGACTTAGCAAAAAGATACTATATGTTTTCTAAAAATGATATAGACGATATTACTTGTGGTTTTGATGGTGACTACAAGTATGATATATGTGAAAGAATCAAAAATTATAATGATGATTTAAAATCGTGCGAATCAATGTATGATATTGCTAACACTTTAAATCTATATACAGATGACTTGGGTAATGGTTCTATTTTTTCAGTAGATGAAATATAATACATGAAAGTGAGGTAGAAAAATATGAAACGTTATTTAGTTAAAATTGAAAGCAACTTTATTGGTGAATGTGTTTATTTAGAAGAATATGCAAATAGCAAGAGTGAAGCAAGATTCAAAGCAAAACAAGACATTAAAAGCAACGCACAATATAAAAGGGTATCAAAAGCTTTAGAAGTCGGTAAAGATGTTGAAATTATAAACAACTGTATTGGTGACGTTAGAACGTTCAAAGATTGTTATGTTGTGCATAATTGCTATATTGTAATGTTATAGAAAAAAAGCACTAGAAATTTATATCCAGTGCTTTTTATTTTTTTTTTTACGCTTTGCAAGAAATGACTTCTAATAAATCAAATCATAAATTTTTTTATCATTCTCAAAAAATTCGATATTTCCGATGCCTTGAAATCCACCAACGTAAGCACCAATGACGGCAATAATCGTTTTCAAATTATTAGAATCATTTCTAAACAAAAGCAAATCATTTTGAATTGCTTTATTAACAATCAACCCAATCATTTTTGGTTCACCATTTTGAGTATAATGTACTCTTACAACATATTGCATTATATCACCTCTTTATATATTAGTTTTCCATATTTGAAACGGTGTATGATGTTGGTGGTAGCGTAACAAAGTCAATAGTTTTTTCGACAAATGCATTATTTTCTATTGCTACTAATTCAAGAAAAATTTCTGTATTGATAAGTTTAAAAGTAGCAAAGCCAATGATATAAGTGTTATCCGAAAAATGGAATGTGCAAGGAGTTGAAAACATAGCACCGTACAAACCTCTGACGGTTTCATTTTGTACATTTAGTGTTCCTACTTTAAATTGCTCACTACCATTTAAAGAATGCTTACCAAACATTTGCATTTTTGTTACATTAAAATTGCTATCCCAACTGATTGTGCATACATTATTATCAAAACTCATAAAAATGTTATTTGTTGTTACAATAGTTCCGTTAGCGACAAGATTACATTTAAAACGTCTTTTCATGATTGGCATAGTCCTACTTCCTAAAATCCAACTTGCTAATGCTGTTCCAATGTAGCTTTGCCCGTTTTCATTAGGATGTATACCGTCGCTTGAAAATAGATCATATACATGCATTACTTTTTCCACATCTGTAATATATGCCATTTTATTACGTGTTCCGAATGTTTTATAGCACCAAACCATTTGAGCAAGCATTGGGTAATCTTGCGAATATGTCGACCAACCAACTGCACCTACTGCCATTTTTGCATTCACAAATGAATTTTTTACAATAGTAGAAAAAGAAGAAATCCCAGTATTTATTTCTGAATTACTATGCACCCTGTCATTATATCCCCCTATTACAATGATATCCGTTACCTTATCTCTATCAGTTTTAGTCATAGTGCTAGCAAGATTTGCTATCAAGTTAACGAACGTATTGCCCGAATCGCCCTCATTGGCAAATCCAGCACCACTTTCGGACACGTTAGTTATTGGAACTCCAGTATATCTTGTAGCATATGTAGTATAAGGTGTATACTGATTTCCGGCTTGATCCCACCCCTTGCCGTAACTGTCACCAATCACAATTATATTTCGGTTGGTAATATTCTCAACTTTTTTAGCAAGTGCTTCTGTTTCTTTTCGATACTGTTCGACTTGTGCGTTATAGTTACCAGTCACAACCCAAAAATCCGTGTTGCTGATTTCAGTACCCGCTGGCACATTTTTAGTAGACGTGTAACTTGTTCCGGCATATGTGACAATAGATAAGCTTTCGTAACTCCTATTTTTATCCCATTCACCTACTACGATAGGAACATATCTGTTACCAATATAAATGTTATTTTCGTTCATTTTCGCTGTTCTCCCTTCTTAATAAAAAACAAAGTGTGTTTTTAAAGTTATCTTCTCTGTACCTTTTTACAATCTCTTCTTTTGTCAAAAGCTCGTTAAAATTTTTAATATTTGAGTGTAAGATGTCCATATAAATCCCCCTCTTGAATTGTATCAAATTCTATTTCATTCCATGATTTCGGAATGTATGCTACAAAATAACCAGTATTCGAAAGACCGAAATAAACTTGCTTTACACTTTCAGCAACATAGTCAAGTACAAGTTTTTTGATAAAATCCGTGTTAAAATCAGCAATCCATTTTTCAACATCAGCAATTGCTTTTTTTAACGCTGTTACATCTTCTGACAAGTCATCCATTTCTTGCATTAACTTTTTCATTTCGTCACAAAGCTTGCAAAGAACCTCATAATAACTAAGGCTTTCATCATACACCAACGGAAGAACTTTTTGGCACCAGTATTTTGTAAAACAAAAATTATCCATAGTTTCACCCCCCTTCAAAAATGTTTCACGTGAAACATCACCATAATTTCATGAACAAGTCATTTAGCTCTTCAATCACAAGCATGTCAATATTCATAAATGTAGCTCTATACTTTTCCAACAACTCCGAGCCACTAACACCCGAAAGTCCTACGTTGTTAGCAATATAATTTTCAAGCGTATTTTTTTCTGAATTTTCATTAACGGCTTGACTACTATTATTTTTTTCATTTGCATTTTCTGTAAGATTTGAATTACTAGCATTCGAACTGTCAACATTGGAATTACTTGCTATTTCATCTACTCCGCTTTTTTCGTCAGATATATTTTTGTGATTTCGTGTAAACTTTGACAGATAAGTGTTATTTTCGACATTACTTAGCGTTCCTTGTGGTGTATCTGATTCTGAAATATCATCATTACCGGACGTGACAACTTTTGAACCATAAATTGTTTTATTATCTTCCGACGATTTAGATGAACTCATAGTAGATTCGTTCGAATCTTTCGAAACTGTATTAACACGCTCGTTTGTTGTAGCTTGTGCTGTTTGTGCGTTAGATGTCGTACTATCATCACGTGTAGATGACTGTGAAGTGTCAATATTGACAAGTGGATTGAATGATAATTTTTCAGATTTGTAAAACTGATTATAGTATGGCATTATTTCGCTCATTTTTTGATTGAGTTTTAATAACCACAGTCCGACAGTTTCAAACCCTATTTCTCTTGTGTAAAAATGTTTTAAAATTTTAGTTTCCAAAATACCCCGATAATTTTCGTCAAAAATTGGATATTTTTTAAAAATAGAATGTCGTGCTTTTTCAACAATATCATCAACTTTTGTAAAGCCTTGTGATTCGTCAAGTCCCGAAAATCGTTCACATATATAACGAACTTCTGTTGTGTATTTACTCAATCGAACCACCTCCAGTATTTTGTATTTCATAAGAAACTTCATTCTGTTTGTCGTAGTCTGTAAATTCTACGGATATATCCGTATCAAACATTGCATTTATTTTTTCACAAGCTTCTTTACGTGCTTTAAGTCGTGAAAATCTTGACGCAATAGAACCGGCGTTCATTTGTTGTACTTCATCACGCACAAGTCTTTCTTTTTTTTGGACTTGAATATTTTGAATACCCAAGAACGTTAACGCTTCATTGTACAAATCAGTTTTATATTTAAACAACTTGTCAACAACAAAAGGAGCGTCAGTTTTTAAACATTCAAGACTGTTCATATTAAAATCTTTATCAGCAAATATAAAAGGTTGGTTTCCATCGTATTCCTTATACAGATTTAGTAATGTGAGCCTTTCATTTTCGCTACATTTTACTAATACCGGCGTTTTTTGAGCTTTTAGGTTTGTCATAATGATTCTGTCGACTTCATACAACTTATACGCATAATTTTCAATAAACCCTATTAAGTTTGTTCGCAATAAATCATTATAACAAATTACGCTATCATCTATAGTACATTTGTTTGTATAACCATTGTCAGCATATACAAAACGTAAAGTCGGATTTCTGTATACGTCAAAACCACCTCCAAATGAGCATTTTAAAGATAGTATTTGTTCGCTAACGTCATCCTTGAAAAAGCAAATGCTACCATTGACGCATAGCATTAACTCTATAAATCTTTCGTCACAGCTAGTCGGCAAGTTATTCCATTTAAAAACAGAAATTGCTAGATTTAAAAGATTTTTTTTATAATCTTCAAAAGTCCACATATTAGCAATTAGTGATTGTTCAAACTGACGCATTTTACTTTTACGCATTTTTTTCTACTCCTTTTTTCTTTACGATGGTGAATTATCTAATCCATAATTTCCTATTTCATTTGCTTTTTTCCAAAACGTTATTCCAGTATCGAACGCTTTACATATTTCGGCTAAATTTTCAACAGGACACGCACCTATGATATTAGAATTTTGCGTTTTCACAAAATTCCAATGAGGTCGACTTGATATGTTTGGTTTTTTGATTCTGTTTGTTGCATACCCATAGCAAGTAAAATAGTCGTCTATTTGCTTTGCATATTCTTTTGTTACTTGCATTTTTTTAAAATAAAAACCCATGCTTCTACTTGCTAAGTCAATATTGCCACTGTTCAATCCACGAACTTGGTCGGGTGTAGCTTGTGCTGTAATACTGCTGTTTAAAGTGTTAGTCAATCCGATTGCTCCACCCACAATAGCGACCGGATTTCCTGTGACCATCCCAAAGCCGGTGGTTACAGCTGATGAAATAGCTGAAATATACTGCGTGGTACTATTTTGAGCTAGCCAGTTTGCGTAACCATCTACAGTATAAGGCATCTGTGGGAAGTTTTGTAACGTCAATCTTTCATTGTAGTTATAAAGTCCAGTACCACTACCATTATAGCCAACCGGAACTAAAGCTATTTGTGCGTTTGGTGATACGACACAAGCTATTTTTTGAAACTTTATGCCATTGCTGAAATATTCATATCTATAATGAGCTACATTTGAAAGACTATCCACATCAAGATAATTAAAAGGGTATGTTAAAAGTTTGTTGTTTTTAGGCTTATATCCATCAAAATCGTTCGGGCGTTGTTTAGAAATATCACCGGATAAAAAAACGCCACTACCAAAAGTTGCAAACTCCCCCGGAATCATTATTATACTTTGAACATTTTGAATCTCTTTTTGAATAACAAAAGTATGTAAATCACCTTGCAATTTATTTAAATCGTTTGGTAGAGTGTATTCTATAACGTTGCAAGGGCATATACAGCCTTGAAATTCTCCGGCATCGTGCCATTTTCCAAGTGGATTAACATTCGACTTTTCAGACGTGCAAAAAAGTAAAGCTGTGTTAATGTTGAAAGTATCAGATTCTATATCAGAACATATTATGTTTCCGATATCTATTTGCTCACTTGTACGATTATCTCCAACTCCATCCGTTAAAGAGTGTTCTCGTACAACATATGACTGCTTTATATCGCATTGCAAAAGATAACTTTGTATGCTGTCGATTGAATACGTTATTTCACAACATGTATCAGATATATATTCCACTTTTTCAACAAAAGCATAAAACCATTTTTGCCCATAGCTTGAATTTTGAAAAGCTAAATAACAAGCGTTGTACAATCTATCTGCTACAGCGTTTACTCTAATTGTGTTTTTATTCACTCTTTGATACGAATTATTTTGGAAAGTAGCAATCGGAGTTTTTGAACCATGAAAAAAAGAGTTTTGTTTTGCTACACTGTCAAAGTAAAGTGTGTTTTTATAACTTTTGTCAAGTGCTAAATCCGTGTAAACTTTTATTATCGTATTGGGTTGCACACTCATATTTTTTTTCACTCCTTTTTTGTAAATGTTTCACGTGAAACATACAGCCACGAATTGGAATCACGTGAAACGCGCAATTTTTAAGAAATAGTAATATCACATTTTGCAGTTTTTGTGCTATCCAAAACGCTTGTTGCTGTTATCTCTACCGTTCCTGTAGCACCATCAAGGACTTCCACCATGCCAGTGTTTGAAACTGTTACTTTTTCATTATCACTTTTCCACACAACGGACTGACTAGCAAAATTTTCTGTTACAACATTTGCGAAAAGTTGCAATCTTGCACCAACCGATAGCGTTGCCGATGACGGCGTAACAGTAACAGATACAACTGCTGGCGTACCAGCTACAAATGTTACAGCGTTCGAAAATGGTGACGTTGAAAAGATTTTCCAAACATGATAAAAATGATTGTAATATAAACCTTGCTGATTATATATCGTATCCATATTTGTAAAGTTGTCATATATTTGAAAAAATGTCTTATCCACCAAAACAGCCGGAATGTCTGAAAGTGCTTTCATTTCGTCATCTGAAATATCCTCATATAATGACCCTAATAATTCTTTCATTCTCTCAACGTCAATATCTCCAAAATCATCAATCAAAATTCTGTGTGCAAGATAATCAACTTTGCTCATATTAAACGCCCATGCCAACACATCAACGCTCATTTCTGCCTCAAAGTCTGTCGATATTAAAATATACTGTTCATCAATGTTAGTCACAGTTTTTACACCCATGAGATTAAATTTATCTTTCATAAATGTAAAGTCATTTGATGTTTTCCGTAAAACTTTAGCAACTTTTGTAGTTGTGTCTTTGTCAACCGGCTTCACAATCGTTTCTGTTTTGACAAGACCTTTTAAAATCAAATGCGCTAACATATACTTTGTTGTCACGAACTCGTCATATTGTTCGGCTGTAGTCATTGATTCAATGATTCGAGTAAGTAACTCATTCACGCCATCATAACTCAAAAAAGCTTGCCTAAGTGTAGCGTCCTCTGTTGTTTGTTTGTAAAATGTTTTAAAGTTTACGACATGAAAAGCTGTTCGTACATCAGGGTTCTCACGCTTAAATACTTCACTCGTTGCTGTGTCAACGTCATACTTAAAAGGCTTTGCTATATTTACAAAAATCTCCTCAATAGTTTCACCATAATCCATTTTACCTTTTTTGAAAATGGCTAAAGGATTTTTGTATGATTTTGACGTTGTAATTACATACGCAATTCTGTTTACAAGCGTCTGTAAAAACTCATTTTTCAATGTAACGTTATCCATTAAGATGTTTCCAATTTTTTTGATATCGTCACCATCTAAAAGGACCGGCACGTAATTTTTATAATTCTGTGACGCACTTTCACGGATAGCGTTTAAAATTTCTCGTGTCGTGCTAGTGGCAATTTTTGGGTTTTTTATCGGTTTAGTTGGCATTTTTAATCTTCCTCCTTTTTATCTTCTTTTAACAAGTCATCAAGCGATGGGATATATTCATCTTCTTTCTCTTCTTCCTCTTCTTCCACCTCATCAACTTTTTTCCCGGAAAAACGTGCAATATACTTTTCACGCCATTTTTTTTCCGTTTCGGAAACTGCGTTGTCGATATCTTCTTGTGTAAAACCTTTGTCATTACCCACGCTGTCTGTAATATCTTCCAACAACTCAATTACTGTGTCATCCGTTCTATCACCGACAACTTCTTTCACTTCTGCAACAATTTCTTCTACGCTTTTTACTGCCATTTTTTAACCTCCTTTAAATTTTTGATTATGAACCATGTAACAGCACTAGCCACTTTTTCAATGTTTTTTTCTAACGCTTTGCAGTCGTTCTTGTTATCGCAAAAGCCTAATTCAATCAAAAAAGTTGGGGCATTAAACTGATTCATTATGTAAAGGTTTGTTCTCTTTACATCTTCTCTCTTTTTAATTCCTGCTTTTTTCATTGACGAATAATACTTCCGTGTATTAGGTTTTTTTGCCCTGTAAAGAACTTCTGTTCCGTTTGCTGTTTTGTTGAAACAGTTTAAATGAAGTGAAATGTTAATCTTTTTTAGGCACTTGTTTTCTCTTTCTTTTAATTTTTTCAACACGTCAATAGCACCTTTTGCGTTTTCAACTGTGATATCATTAAAAGTTATCTTATGCTTTTTTAACTTCTTTTTTACCTCTTTTAACACTTTTCGAGTATATTCACTTTCGTCCAAAATTCCTACAGCACCACACCCATTTTTATGTGGTGTGTTATGCCCGGCATGAATCGTAATATCATACTTTGATTTGCTCATTTTGTTCACTCCTTTTTGTCTAAGTTGTCAGCTAATTTTTGAATAGCTATAGTATTAGCATTTAAAGCTTCTACGAAACTATCTGTTTCCAACTTGTGTTTCTCTGTCAAGTCTTTGATATACCACAAAAGCATTAAGCAAAGTGCAATCGGAAAACCTAACGTAGTAATGATCGTAGTAATATCTTTTACCATTTTTTTCACCACCTTTTTTTATAAAATGTTTCACGTGAAACATTCTTTTTATTTTTATATAAATGAACACTTTTAAGCGTTCAAAAATATCTTTTTTAATTGCGTATATCACTTTTATTGAAAAAATAATATACGCAATATATCCACACGGAAGTTGTTGCTTTTGCCTAACTGGACTATCAAGCTATATTGTAAGTCGTATTTTTCAACGTTCCTAATACTTATCAATATCAAACAACATAATAACTTCCGTTGATACCTTAACTAAGCATATCAATTACAGCATTTTTTGCAATTAAATCTTTAAAACGAAACAAACCACGTTCAAAGATTCCCTTTAAAGATAATATCATAAGTCTTGTGTTTTTGTCAAGGATAAAATCCACGTCATGCAAATTTTTAGAAGATACTAACCGTATTGGATAGTCTATATCTACGCTGTCGTCAACATAATATATGTTTTTTTCATAAAAATATCTTACGCAATACAACGCATTTTCTGTTTTGATTGTGCACATGTATCTATTTTTGCCTGTCATTTGTTCTATAAAAATTTTGTCATCTAAGTAAACGTTTTCATTCGCGAATGATAAATAGGAATTATTACAAAATGCTTTATTAAATATAGAATTTTCTTGTGCTGATTTTGCTGATTCGTTTGTTATTCGTTCTAAAACCCACCCATTACCACGTATATATTTCGCATTTTTTTTAATTCTGTTAGATATGCCTAACTCTACAAAATACGGATTGATTAGACTGCATGAATTTGAACAAAGTATAAATCTAACAATTCTGCTTTGTGTTCCGTTACCTCTACCTATTGAGGTTTTTAAAGATAAAAAATTTTTTATTTCATTTTGTAAATAGGTATTGCTTTCAGTTTGGAACTCGTCAAACAAAACACTACACACCCTTGAAAAAAGATTACTGAATTTTTTTAATGCGTCTACGTTTTTTAGCTGAAAAATATATCCGCATTTAATCCATTCATCATAACCTTTTTTTCTTATAAATAATGTAGAGAAAAGCAAATCTTTTTGATTCTTTTGCATTACTTCATAATCTTCATAATAAAGTGATTCGACTGATGAAAAAGCTCCCTGCCAATAGTCATATATTTCATTTTTATTACGCACAATAAAACCAAACATTTCTTTTTTCTTAAAGAATCTTTTTATCATATAATTAGTATAATATGTAGTTTTGCCTGCACTTCTATTTGTATTTGATATCAAAATTTCGGGTTTGTTTTTGTTTATATCAAGCATATTTAAAAGTTTATTACCATTATAATATTTTTCGTTGCTCATTTTTTTCACCTCTTTTTTATTATATCGTTTTGTATATTTTTTGTCAATATCTTTCGTGCATTTCATAATCGCCTTTTATTAAAAGAACACCACCTTCAATTCTTTTTTGAAAAAGCTTTGAAGGTACTTTAAGACCTACATTAAAATCATAAATGGTTCTTTTTTTACTAATGAATTTTTTTTCGTTTTCGTCAATTTTTCCTAATTTTTCAATATCTTCTTTTTTTTGTGTCATAGACGCTATAAAAAGATTTTTACACCTATCCGGCATGCCGGCACACTTTACATTAAAATAAGGCTCACATTTTTTTTCATCTTTATGCGTGCAATATTCGATGTATGTTTTTGCTCGCACAAAATATCCATCAACCCATCTGTTTTCTATTTTCCATGCGTTAAAATCAGAATCGTGTATCCGAATCCCTTTTATAACATCCCCCTCACAATGAATACTATCCGTATCACCATAAATAAAAATATCAAAATTAGCTTGTGCCGAGCGTATTTCAAAATCTCTAGCATAACTTGTAACTGCTGAACCACACGCTATATACCCACAACGCTTTTTATTTTCAGCTACAGTTTCAAACTGTACACTTTTTGTTTCATCATCTAAATAAGCTATTTTATATGAGCTATCTTTACCAGTCGCAAGCTTCCCATACAAATTATTAAGATAAAGCTTTGCAAGCGTTCTGATTGCACCAGTGCTATTCATTTTTATCTTTTTATATTTATTTATATATGAATCAAAAATACCTTTTATAGTATAAAACCAACAACCGTCTAATATTTCAAAGTCATAAACGTTATAATATTCTAAAAAACGTTTATAATCGGTACAAGTCATAGTCATAGTCACAAATGTATCTTTTACTTTTCCAGTCTCTTTTTCTCTGTAATATCTAGTATATTTTTTTGACTTTCTGTCATAAAAATCGCTAGTTGTTAGCATATCTGTACTTCTATATATAAAGCTGTCTTTTACTTGTACAAAAGGTAAATGATTCTGTTTTAATTTGAAACGGCATTTAAAACGCACAAAGAAATATCTATCTTTTCGTTGTGCTTCTTCAGGTATCATGTTACCAATCCAAAAAGTCGGAACACCTGCTGGATAAGCGTTACCACTATCTGAATGCATTACAGACGGATAAAGAGAGTTTACGTCACCAGTTAATCCTTTTTTTATTACCTTATTTGCTTTCCGTGGATTGACATAAACCCAACCCCCCCGATATGATTTATGTATGTATTCATATGCGTTTTCAAAATCTTCTAACGGCGTTTTAATTTCGTCTAATTGAGGAAACATCTTATCATAAGTCAAAAAAGGGTCGAACGCTATATTTTTAAATTCATTCATACAGCAAGCACCTATTGTCAGTTTTAAATGATTTTGATTAACCATAATTTCTATGGCTTCTTTTAAGCACAAAACGTCATTTACAATGTATCGTCGTTCTTCTGCTGTTATTTCGCAATTTGGTGCAAAATGATTATTGTAGTCCATTTCTAGTTTTTTATGCTTAGTGTCAAAACTTTTTCCGATCTCTGCCAATGAAAAAGGTAATAGCTTTAAGCTGTCTCTAAACTCAATAATATGATCATTTATTTTAAGCTTCAAGCTATACCATTGCACCATTTTATTAGATATCAAATAAGTGTATTCACCGTTTTGCAATTCTTTGTCTTTTTTGAAAACTGGAATAGCTTTGCCATCTTCTGAAAACTCGTAACGTATACCCTGCTTATATTTTTCAGAATGTGATAATAAATAGTACATTATAAAGTTTCCGTCAAACTTTAAATTGTGATAATAAACTATAATGTTTTTTGTTTTTGCTTCTCTTTCAAAATATTGCATACCGTCTAATATGTTGCCAAAAATTAACGGTATATCTTCAAATATTCGACAAACGCAACAACTCCATACTTCTGTTTTTTGCTGTCCGTCATATACTGTAGTTTCAAAATCAGCAACATAAATATTTTTTTTTAAAACTTTCATAACATCATACTTTCTAGTTTGTTAATTGTTCGGTTTATTTCGCCACCCATATCGCCCATATTTAAAATCAAATATGCGTCTGTAAATGACTTTTGGACTTTTACGTCATCACTTTCTTGTTCTATGTCGTCAAAATCTCTGTTTAAACGTTCTACTGTGTTTGGTTCTTTTAAATATTTTATATATTCTTTTTCATCAAAGTTATAATTGTCATACAGTGTATCTAACAAAATGCGTTTTATTTCATCCAATGAATTTAATATTAGAGGTGCTCCGTTCCGTCTTGTTAAGCTTTCAATTTTGTTTGCTATTTCGTCAATAATTGAAAATTCAGAACGTCCAAACTCTTTGTAATAATCCTTTGGTTTGGATTGTTGTATCTCTTTTAACATTTTTTGTGAAATATATTTTGGTCTTTCAATCTTAAAACCTTTTGGAATGTTCCAACCCCTACCCTTTGCCTTATAAACTCCCGACATGATTCTGTCTATCTCTTTTTGATATAACGCTTGATTCTTTGTCATAATAAAAAGAGGAATGAAAAAAATTTTTTCTCATTCCTCTTTTTTCACCCCCTTTTTTTATTCCAATGTTTCACGTGAAACATTTTTATATGCTTATGCAATGGTACACGTGAAAAACTCTCTTCCTGAATAGTTTTTTGATGGTACGCCATAAATCTCAATAGGAAAGTCTAAACTTTCATTGCTTTCTTTTGCCAATTCTAACAACTCTAAATAGCTATCTTTTAATGTTTCGGATGATGATGTATAGAGTTCGTCACCACACACAAAACAAAGAATGGAATAGTCCTCGTTTTCTGCTGATGGATTGTGTACTTCTAAAACTGCATAATAATCCGGTTTAATTGTTAGTTTTTTATCTTCTGAAAATGCAAGTTCTTTATCAATTTTCTTTTCTCCGGCTAACTTCACCAGTCTTGCACGTTCTCTAAAATTTAGCTCCTTACCATCTGTCACTTCTGCAATAACTACTTTGTATTTGTTTTCCATATTTTTTACCTCTTTCTTTTTTTGATATTTTTTTTGCCTGCTTACTAATCTTCTACAATTTCGCTGTGTTCGATAAAGTCCTCGATAGACATTTCTCTGACAACTTCTACCTCGTCTGTGTCTATAACTTGCACCACTTTCATAACTTCATCCGAAAATTCTTTAACAGCATTTTTGATTTTTCTGTCAGACGATTTCCCCAAAAATCTTAATTCTACTTCTTTAGTCTCATACGTCTGCACATTTGTTACCAAAACTGTAAGTACTGTGTAAATGAGTTTTTTTCTAATCATTATATTCACACCTCCTTTCTAAATATTATACTATCATATATTGCCTATTGTGTCAATAAAAATTTTAATTTTTGTATTAAAATTTAGCCATATATAACTTGCCATTAGAAATTACAAATTCAGCACCATAAACGATTGCTTCTAATAGATTTTCT
>OGFF01003074.1_pt1 | contig 13197 bp, 8 predicted proteins | sample 1570751 | NCBI WGS metagenome assembly OGFF01 (sample SAMEA2581951, study PRJEB24529) | metagenome | biome: Human gut stool | place: China | collected 2011 | reverse complement strand
TATTCAAAATCTCCCTGATTCAGGCTCTCATACACCGTCGGCCTGCTCCGGGGGATCTCCCGGGTGCGGGTTACCGACCAGAGGATCGTTCCGAGGACCAGGACCAGGCCCATGCAGATGGCCATAACGGAATAGGCAAAGGCCGCCTGGCTGCCGTGGCGCTGAACATAATACTCCATATAGCACGCACCGCACAAAAACAACAGGCTCACCACCCACAGCGATGCCGCCCCGGGCTTCCAGCCACCGGTTTTCAGATAGCGGACCGTAAAGCATACCAGTGCCGCCACCACCGCCGCCAGCCCCAGCACCTGGGTCACACTGACGAAGCCGTTGCTCAGGAAATAGGTGGAGTCGATCCGGGTGGAGTCCAGCACCGCCTGAGTCCCGCCGTAATACAGGCAGAACAGCCAGAACAGGTCCCCGGGGCGGCGATGGTATTCCCGGCGGCGCAGGAAGTACACAACCAGCAGTACCGCCAGGATCACCCCGGCCAGGACGGCCTGGATGGCAAAGGTATTGAACCGGTATTCCACAGCCCCTGTGGAAACACTCAGGACCTTTCCGCCCCAGAAGGAGCCTTCTGGCAGAATGGCTCCCCGGTCAGAGGAATTGGTCAGGCAGGAAAGTCTTCCCAGGGCAATGGCCCCGGCCCCCGCCATGCTCATGGCATCCAGCATAGCCCCCAGATGGCGGCCCCGGCGCAGTGCCGCCAGGATCAGCGCCGCCAGGAAAACACCGGCAAAGGCCCCCGCCAAAAGGAAGCCGCCCACGCTGTAGTCCGTCAGGGCTGCGGCCAGGCTTTCATAGGCGTCCCGCCGGAAATACCAGTGGGCCAGTCTGGCCCCCAGCATTCCAAGGCCCAGGCTCAGGGGCAGCGCCCAGAAGCCTCCCAGGTAGTCTTCCTCATCCCACAGATACAGGAACAGAAACAGCAGCATTCCCACACCGCAGGCCATGGTCACAATTGCCGTGCTCCAATACACCATGTACCGTCCCCAGATAAAAGCGATACTCTCCATGGTCAGTTCTCCTTCGGCTTTGCCGTAGCAAAATAGAATATGTCGCTGATCAGCCGCTGGCTGCCGTAGCTGATACTGTTGAGGACCTCGTTATTCATGACCACTGTGGAGGTCTGGCCGCCGTCCAGATTGTAGGCACGAATGCAGCCTGTATTAGCGCAGAGCTTCACCAGGTCCTTGCCCGTAGGCATATAGTAGCAGCCCCGCTCATAGTTGCACACCACAACCAGGTAGTGCAGACGGTCCATCTGGCACAGAGCCTCCCGGGAGAAATTGCCCTTCAGCTCTCCGACAAAATATGTGGGCAGCTCCTGGGGCTGATGGTCCTCCACCAGGATAGGACCAAAGGCCAGGGAAAACCGGATGCCCTTCTCGTCCACATACTGCTGGGCCTGCTCTACGGTATCAAATTTGTGGTGGCGTTCCAAAAGCAGATCGCCGTTTTCATCCACATAGCAGATGTCCGACAGGCCGTCGTTGGTCCGGCAGACGATGCCGTTCTGAACCACGGTGCCCTTCTGGCGATAATCATAGAAGTCTCCGGAGAAGGCCATGACGGCATTGACCTGCTTCGACATATCGGAGGTATACATCAACGTGCCGGAGGAATAGCTGCCGCCGGACAGATGCCTGCGGATCTGGGAGGGGTCCATGATCTTGACCTCGGAATAGGTGACGGCCATGTGGTTCACGTCCTCTTTCCAGCTGATGGCGAAAATGGTCTCGTCCAGATAATAGTGAATGGTGCTGTCCGGAAGGATGGTTCTGTCTGTAGAGAAGAACAGCTCCTGCCCCTCCAGAATCGGCGCCGCCTTTTCCAGCAGCCACTCCAGCTCTGCCGGACTGGAGGCCTCTCCATAGCAGCTCTGGTCGGGCTCCGGGGCCACGACTGCATCCTTTTCGATCCAGTAGCTCTTCGGCAGGTCCACCACATCGGACAGTGCATCACTCAGGCCGTTGTTGATTTCCATCCGGAAGCTCTCTCCCAGCTTCAGCTCCTTGGCATCATCCGTCTTCCGCTTCCCGCCCGGAACCAGCAGCAGCGTCCACAGCAGCGCCGCCGTCAAGGCAAGGGCCGCAATGCAGCCCAGCGCACCGGCAAATCCCTTCATCACTTTCATTCTCTCTCACCCTTCGTCAAGCGCCCCGGAAAGCAGGTCCCGCAATTCGCTGCCGGGAACTACCCACCAGTTCCCTGCCTCATAGGTCAGCTCCAGCACAATGTTTTTTTCCTTTGTCTCCGTCACCTGCTCTGCGGCCGTCTCCACAGCCTGAAGAAGCACCTCGTCCAGAAGCTCCTGACGGTAACCGTCCCCGTCGTAAACGTCGGTGACGGACTCCGCCTCGTCGACCCGCTGCTGCAGCAGCTGCTCCGCAAGGGCCCCCGCCTGCCGGGTCATGGCATCAATATCCGGATAGGTCACCCGGACATCCACGGCGAGATTTCCGTCCTTGGTATAGGGCTCTCCCTCTGCCAGGCAGGATAGGCCCTGCCAATATCGGTCCCACAGAATTTTCTCCGTTCCCTCGCCGCCCTGGGCCGTCAGCTTCGGGGTGCCCAGAATATAGGCTGAGGCTCCCTCCAAATCGAAGGCAGACAGTTCATCCAGGAACTCCTGGGCCTGCTCCATCACCCTGGGGTCCATTTTCAGGACCGCCGTTTCTTTTCCCGGTGCAGTCAGCCCCAGCTGGAGCGTCGCCGCAGCGCCAACGGCTGCCAGGACTCCCATCAGCCCTGCCAGCACTCTTCTCTTTTTCATAAGCTCTCCCCGGCATCCAAATGTTTCCCGCACCCGGCCAATATGGCACAGCGCAGGATGCAGATGCATATGTACGTTCATTATACACGCACAAACACATTACGTCAACCTGAATTCCAGAACTTCTATGGATAAGTTGCAGAAAGCCGCTGCGGAATTCCGCAGCGGCCCATGGATGTTCTTTTCACATTATCCCGCTTTTTTCGTCAGCTTCACCACCGTGCCGGACAGCAGGAACAGGGCAATCAGGTTCGGGATGACCATCATGCCATTAAAGGTATCCGCAGCGTCCCACAGCAGCCCCAGGTCCATGGTTGCACCGACAATGGCAACAAAGGAATAGACGATCATAAAGCCCCGGTTTGCTTTGGAGCCCACCAGGAATTCCAGGCAGCGGGTGCCATAGAGGCCCCAGCCGATGATGGTGGAAAAGGCAAAGCAGCACATGGCCACCGCAGCAATCAAGGAGGCCCAGCTGCCATAGACGGACGTGAAGCCGCCAATGGTCAGCTCCGCGCCGGCCGATGCGCCGTAGGTGATGTTTTCGCCGCTGATGAGGATCACAAAGGCCGTCATAGAGCAGATGAGAATGGTATCCGTAAACACCTCGAAAATACCGAAATAGCCCTGCCGGACGGGGTCCTCCACATCCGAGGCCGCGTGGGCGATGGAGCCGGTGCCCAGGCCTGCCTCATTGGAGAAAATGCCCCGGGACACACCCTTTTTCGCACACAGGAAAAAGCTGCCCACTGCGCCGCCGGTGACGGCAGAGGGGGTAAACGCCCCCTTCAGAATAGAGCCCAGCACCGCCGGGACCCGGTTCAGATTCAGCAGGATCACCCCAAGGGCCATGACCACATAAATGAGCGCCATGAAGGGCACCAGCTTTTCCGCCACGCCGCCGATCCGCTTCAAGCCGCCCACCAGCACCAAGGCCACCAGCAAAGCAATGCCAATGCCGACGATGAGATTCAGTCGGGCCAGCGCCGCCTCCGGCATGGCATGGAAATTGGTGACCGCCGTATCCACGGCAGTAATGATGGCGTTCACCTGGGTGGCATTGCCGGTGCCGAAGACCGTCAGGACACCCAGCACCGCATAAATGGAGGCAAGGAAATGCCACTTTTTCCCCAGGCCGTTTTTGATGTAATACATAGGACCGCCAACCCAGTCCCCTTCCGCGTTTCTTTCCCGGAAATGGACCGCCAGGGTCACCTCTGCAAACTTGGTGCACATTCCCAGCAGCGCGCTGCACCACATCCAGAACACCGCACCGGGGCCGCCGATGGCAATGGCACCGGCCACACCGGCGATATTCCCCGTGCCGACCGTGGCCGCCAGGGCCGTGCACACGGCCTGGAAGGGCGTTACAGCGCCTTCGGCTGCGTCCTTTTTATGGAACATCCGCCCAAAGGTCTCCTTCATGGCAGTGCCGAAGCGGCGGAACTGGATAAACCCTGTGCGGAAGCTGAGCAGCAGCCCAACCCCCACAATACATATCATCGCAGGAACACCCCACACAAAGCTGTTCACCGCGGCGTTCACGCTTGCAATTGTCTCCACGACATTCTTCCTCTCTTTTTCCAAATCGAGAGCCATTGTATCACACTGGCGGTCATTTGTCCACAAAAATATGCCGCCGGAAATCCGGCGGCATGGCTTTTCGTTTATTCGTGATGGTATATCCGCTTGTCCAGGGCAAAGATCCGGCTGCTGAAGGTCCCTGCGGGGACACCCGGCAGGGTCTCGGCATAGATCTCCATGCGGCTGTCCAGCATATCGATCTGGCTCAGCAGGTCCGCCTCGGCAAACATGGGCTTTACCGCAGCGCCGAATTCCGGCTCTCCATGGTGGGAGAGGATCATGTGCTGCAAAAGCAGGCTCTTTTCCTCCGGGGTTCCCAGCTCTGCGGCAACCTGGGCGATCTCCTGGGCCCCCATCACCAGGTGACCCAGCAGTTGGCCCTTCCGGGAATAATCCGTGACGACGCCCAGCTGGGAGAAGGTAAACTCCTTTTCCTTGGCAAAATCATGGAGCAGGGTTCCCGTGAGCAGCAGGCTCCTGTCAATGATCTGGCTGTACTGCCCTGCCAGGAAATCCGCCAGGCACAGCATATTGGCCGTATGCATCAGCAGGCCCGACAGGAAGCTGTGGTGCACGCTTTTGGCGGCGGGGATGCTGCGGAAGGTCTCCAGGTGCCGCTCCAGCATGGTCTCGGCGAGAACGCGGTAATCCCGGTCCTCCATAGAGGCGATCAGGCTGCGGACCTTTTCCAGGGTCTCATCCCGGTCAATGGGGGCCACAGGCACCAGGGCAGACACATCGTAGCTGTCCTCCTGAGTGGCCATGCGGATATTGGAGGCGGTGAGCTGAATGCTCCCCCGGTATTCCGTCACATCCGCACGAATTTTTACCACCTTTCCGGCATCCGTTGGCGCGCCCACAGGGCCGGAGTAGTCCCAGGCCTTTAGGTCCAGGCTGCCGGACTTATCCGTAACGGTGGCGCTGAGAAAGGGCTTGCCGCTGTTGGAGGTTTTGATGGCTCCCTCTTTCAGAATGTAAAATCCCTCTACCCGGTCTCCGGGCACCATATCCGCAAGCAGCTTATTATATTCCATAGCAATCGACTCCTTTATTCACTGGAATCATTATAGCGGGTTTTCCGGGAATTTGCAACAGATTACTCCACCGCTTTCAGGGATTCCGCCATGGGGATCCGGCGAATATGGCGGCGCATGACCAGCCCCACCACCCAGGCGAAGAGCACCGTGCAGACAAAGGCTGCGATGTAGCTGGTCCGCTCAATGTGGATGTTGAAGCAGGAATTGTCCACCATGACCATACTCATGACCACGCCGTGCATGGCCTTGCCCAGAGGCAGGCCAAGAATGGCTGCCAGGAAGCTCAGCACCAGATTTTCCCGCAGGACATAGGCCGCAGTCTCCCTGGGATAGAAGCCCAGCACCTCCACCGTGGCAATTTCCCGGCTGCGTTCCGCCAGATTGATATTCGTCAGATTGTAGATGACGATAAAGGCCAGGGCCCAGGCAAAGCCGACGACCAGCCAGATGATGTAATTCAGGCAGCTCATGGCGCTGTCCACCTGGTCCAGCAGCACATCCATGCGGCTCAGGGCGGTGACTCCGTCCAGCTCCGTCAGTGCCTTGGCGATTTGGTTCAAATCGCCGGAGGCCTGGAGCATTGCCGCATTAAAGCCCTCGTTGCCGAAGCGCTCCCGGCAGGTGTCCCCCTGAACGAAGAGATAATTGCCCACATAGTTTTCAAATACGCCGGCCACCCGGAGGGGCACCCGGTTCAGGTCGCTGTCCTCCACCTCGATGGTATCCCCCGGGGAAAGGGCCAGCTTTTCCGCCAGGCGGCGGCTGACCAGCGCCTCCCCTGCCCCGGGCTCCGGGACCTCCCGGCCCTGCCAGGAAAGCGTCCAATAGTTCTCCACAGCGTCCCAGTTGTCCAGGCCGATCAAAGTTACGGAGTGCATATTCTCCGTGTCGCCGTAGACATCCACCCGGTCCTGGATGCAGGGCAGCACGTCGTCCACCCCATCCAGCCTAGCAGCCGCTTCCGGCGTATTCTCCCCCTCCGTAAAGCTAAAGGACAGGGCATAGTGCTGCACGCCGCCGAACTGGTCGTTTCCGACATGGAGCATGGAGTCCCGAACGCCGAAGGCCGTGACCATCAAGGCCGTGCAGCAGCCGATGCCCACCAGCATCATGGTCATGCGCAGCTTGTAGCGGAGCATGTTGCGCAGGGTGATTTTCTGCAAAAAGGACAGGGGCTTCCACAGGAACGGGATATACTCCAGCAGAATGCGCTTGCCGCTTTTGCCCCGCTGGGGCCGGATCAGCTCTGCCGGAACACTGCGCAGGCTTCTCTGGCAGGATGCCAGGGTTGCGCCGAGAATTCCAACCAGGGACACTCCCAGCGTGATCATGGCAAGGCTCTGGCTATAGGTATATTTCAGGGGTGCGAACTTGTACAGGACCCCATAGGCCCACCAGAAGACCTCCGGCAGCGCCCAGGTGCCCAGGAAGAAGCCCAAAAGCCAGCCCAGGAAGGTGGCGCTGAGGGCATAAAGCAGGTACTTTGCCGCAATATCCCAGCTGTGAAAGCCCATGGCTTTCAGTACGCCGATCTGGGTCCGCTCTTCGCTGACCATTCTCGTCATGGTGGTAATGCATACCAGCAGGGCGATCATAATGAAGAACACCGGCAGCAGATTTGCCATGGCGGATACAATGGCCGTATCATTCTGGAAGCTCACAAACCCGGCATTCTCCTGGCGGGTAAGGACATAGGTATCCGGCTCCTCCAGATTCACATATTCCGCGTGCTCCCGGTCCAGGCCCAGCAGGTCCAGATAGGAATCATACTGGTCCCAGGCAAGGGCATTGACCCGCTTGGTGATTTCCGGCTTGTAAGTTTCAACAAGCCCGTCGTATTCCGAGGAATAGATATCCGCAGACCGCCGCAGGCACGCATCCACCTCGGTATACACATCCATGGAAAAAGCGTCCGGGTGCAGCAGAAGGAACCCCTTTAAGGCCCCGTCGCCAATGGTTGTGGTTCCCCGGTCCGTGCTGAGGTAAAGGGGCGAGTTCGCCAGACCCACGATCAGAAAGCTTTTTGCCTCCAAAAGGTCCAGCGTATCTGCGTCATTGTCCGCAGACAAGGTGACCACGGTCCCCAGGTCGGATTCATCAAAGGCTCGGGCATCTGCCAGACATTCCGTGGCAGTCTGGGGCATCCGCCCGGCAGCCAGCGCAGGCAAATTCACCTGCTCCGTTATGGACATCAGCTTAAAGGCGCTGGAGACTTCTTTGTAGGGAATCAGAACGTCCACGCTCTTCATGCCCTCGACCTTGCCCACATACCCTTCCCGGCTCAGAGTTTCCACATCGTCCTCGGAAAAGCCCAGGGTAGAGATCAGGCGAAAGTCACAAAAATTCTGGGTGTCCAGGTAGTCCTGTGCCGTGGCATACATGGCATCCTTGGTAACCTTCAGTCCGGCAAAAAAACTGACGCTGAGGGCAACGATCAGAAGCAGCGCCAGATACCGCCCGAAAAAGCTCCGGATGGTCCTGGCCGTCATTTTCAAAATGGAACCCATAGACGCCTCACCACTCGATCTCATCAATGGGAACGATGTTCTCATTGATCTCGTTGGAGCGGATCTTGCCGCTCTTGATGCGGATGATCCGGTCTGCCATCGGTGCAATGGCCTGGTTGTGGGTGATGATGATAACCGTCATGCCCCGCTCCTTGCTCAGGTCATACAGCAGCTTCAGCACGGCCTTGCCGGTCACATAGTCCAGGGCACCCGTTGGCTCATCGCACAGAAGCAGCCGGGGATTCTTGGCAAGGGCCCGGGCAATGGCCACCCGCTGCTGCTCGCCGCCGGAGAGCTGGGCCGGAAAATTCCGGGCCCGGCCACTGAGGCCCACCATATCCAGCGCCTGGGCCGCCGGTATGGGATTGCTGCAAAGCTGGGCTGCGATTTCCACATTCTCCAGCGCCGTCAGGTTGGGAATCAGATTGTAAAACTGAAACACAAAGCCCACATCATGGCGGCGATAGCGGGCCATTTCAAAGCCGGACATATGGGAAATATCCCTGCCGTCAAAGAGAATCTTGCCCTCGGTAATGGTATCCATGCCCCCAAGCATATTCAAAAGGGTGGTCTTTCCCGCGCCGGAAGAGCCCAGAAGCACCACAAACTCTCCCTTTTCCACCTGAAACGACACTCCGTCCAGCGCCCGCACCTGAGCCTCACCGGTACCGTAGATTTTCTTCACATCTTCAAATTCAATATAAGCCATTGTCTCTTCCTCCCCTACTGATACTATTGTATCGTATCACAGGTGGGATTGTAAAGTATTAACATTTCTGTGAAGGTTGTTTGAACAAAAAATCCTCCCGGCACGGAAGGCCAGGAGGATCCTGAAATCACATTGTCAAAGCGATCGCAAAGGGTCTGCTCAGGCAAGCCTGCCATTTGCAGCGCAGTTCACGCCCCGGTTTCTTCCCGTGGGGTCAAACACACCGTCAGCAGGAAGGGCATGGAGCAGAACAGGCTGTATGCATAGCGGAATTCCGTATACACTGGCGTTGCCGCCAGCAGGGACAGGACCACAAGGATCGGTACGGCTGCCACCAGCAGCGCCCGGCGGTCCCGTTTGACCCAGGCCCCATAGGCCCCGGCAAGGGCAAGCCAGCTATGCAGGCCGATGGAAAGGAATGCCTGCAGCAGTGGGGACGTCTCGAAGAACGAGAAATATTCTTCAACGAGATGCTTGACGGTTTCCGAGCCCGTATGGCGAACAATCCCATAAGCATTCCCCTGTGTCTCCAAATACCACCGCCAATAATCATAGCCGCCGTTCCAGTAGCCCTTCGTCTGGTCGACCCATCCAAATAAATAGGACAACGGATATTTCATTCCCAGCTGAACATAAAGCTTTAGAAAGTCACCTTTGTGATCGATAAGATAGCTCTGGTTCCCGCGCTCCCGAACCAAGTCCTTTATGGGGTCAGAAATACCAGGGCTATAATACTCCGGAATCTTACTGACATCGACCACGTTTTCCAATAGCGCCCGCTGTTCCGATGTCAGTTCATTTCCAACCTTTATAACTCTGCTGATTTGTTGAGCCGGTATGGAAAGGGCTTCTATGGTATCGGGCTGCGCCACATTCAGCTTTTCCAGCACAGGGTGCTTAAGAATGTAGGTTCCGCCGAGAATCGCGATGAGAATCAACAGAAGCTTCCAGTGCTTTTTTCCGAACAGGATCCCAAAAAGCACAACCGTTGCTGCAAATACCATCCAGCCGTTGCTCCGCAGCAGGCAGATCCCCACTGCAGCCACCGCAGCCACGACGGCATCCCACAGCTTCTTCTCCGTTCCAAAGGCAAGGTAACGGTAGATCGCCACAACGAAAAAGGTCACTGCCGCTCCAAAGGGCACATCCTTCCACATGGTAACACTGTAAGCAATATGGAAGGGCATCAGTGCGTACCAGGCAAGGGTCACAAAAACCAGGCCCTTGCTTCTTGTGATCTGATAGGCAGTGTACGTAACATAGGCAAAGCAGAGAGAGAGCAGCGCCATGGAAAACAGGCTGTAGCAGGCCACGGCGCAGTTCATATCTCCCCCGCTGAGCTTCATCCCGATCATCATGCACAGACGGATCAGCTGGGTATGGTAGTAAGGGTGATGGTTGCTGTACACCCCGGTCATGAGCTGCTCAATTTGCCACGAGCTGTCTCTAGATGTATTGCCGGGGTACATACTGGTGTAGAAAACGGTGCCGTAGATCACCAGAAGAAGCGCCCAGCCCCCAAACAGGATCCATTTATCCCCAGAAGCCCGCATAGTGGATACCGGTTTCGTCTGTCTGCCCACGTACGCGCCAACGGCCAGAAAAATCTCCCGGAACAGCAGGAATCCGCCTGCCAGCACAAGCACCAGCTTCAGGCAGGTATGCAGCTTCTGAAAGGTACTGCCGCCGCTCCCGAAGAACAGGCTGTAGTTTGCCAGCGCAACCGCAAGGGACAGCACCGCAGCGCAAACACTTGCCCCTATTCTTTCCCTGCGCGCCGGCAAAGCACTGCGGTCCCGCTTGGTCCATGCCCAGACGCCAAGCAGCGCCGTCAGCAAATAGGGAACCATATAGCTGTCCGACCAGGCAGTAAACAGGCACCAGTAGCAGACACAGACAAATGCAAAAAAGCTACGCATTTTACACTTTAACATTTTTCTTCTCCAACATGAAATCTACAAAAGTAAGATGCTTTGAAGACATTATAACTGATTCTATTGCATGATACAAGAAGTATTTATTTCAATTTTCTCCACTTTCACCACACAAAAAATCCCCCTGCCTTGCGGCAGGGGGAGGAAGATGTTAGCTCAGAAGCTGATTATTCAGCAACCTCGGTAACGACACCGGAACCGACGGTACGGCCGCCCTCGCGGATAGCGAAACGCAGGCCCTTCTCGATAGCGATGGGGGTGATCAGCTCAACGTTCATAACGACGTTATCGCCGGGCATGCACATCTCAACGCCCTCGGGCAGGGTGATGATGCCGGTCACGTCAGTGGTACGGAAGTAGAACTGAGGACGATAGTTGTTGAAGAAGGGAGTATGACGGCCGCCTTCTTCCTTGGACAGGACGTAAACCTGACCCTTGAACTTGGTGTGGGGATGGATGGAGCCGGGCTTGCACAGAACCTGGCCTCTCTCGATGTTCTTCTTGTCGATACCACGCAGCAGAGCGCCGATGTTGTCGCCGGCTTCGGCGTAGTCCAGCAGCTTGTGGAACATCTCGATGTCGGTAACGACGGTGGACAGCTTGTCCTCGCGCAGACCAACGATCTCAACGGGCTCGTTCTTCTTGACGATACCACGCTCCACACGACCGGTAGCAACGGTGCCACGGCCGGAGATGGTGAAGACGTCCTCAACGGGCATCAGGAAGGGCAGGTTGTCGTTACGCTCGGGAGTGGGGATATACTCGTCAACAGCGTCCATCAGCTCCTTGATGCAGGCATACTCGGGAGCGTCGGGATCCTTGGACTCGGAAACGAGAGCGTTCAGAGCGGAACCCTTGATGATGGGGGTGTCGTCGCCGGGGAACTCGTACTCGTTCAGGGTCTCGCGGACTTCCATCTCGACCAGCTCCAGCAGCTCCTCGTCGTCAACCTGATCGCACTTGTTCAGGAACACAACGATATAGCGAACGCCGACCTGACGGGCCAGCAGCAGGTGCTCACGGGTCTGAGCCATGGGGCCGTCGGTAGCAGCGATGACCAGGATAGCGCCGTCCATCTGGGCAGCACCGGTGATCATGTTCTTGATATAGTCGGCGTGGCCCGGGCAGTCGACGTGAGCGTAGTGACGCTTGTCGGTCTCGTACTCAACGTGAGCGGTGTTGATCGTGATACCACGAGCCTTCTCTTCGGGGGCCTTATCGATGGAAGCGTAGTCCTCGAAAGAGGCCTGGCCCTTCAGAGCCAGATACTTGGTGATAGCGGCGGTCAGAGTGGTCTTGCCGTGGTCAACATGGCCGATGGTGCCAATGTTAACATGGGGCTTATTTCTTTCAAACTTCTGCTTTGCCATTTGAAATATTCCTCCTGTTAAAAATGAATATAAATTGATAGCAGCTTTGGCGATATGTGTTTCCGCACATCAAGTACATAATACAATAGATTGTGCGGAAACACAAGAGAAATTTTTCTTTTTACAGAAAATTAATCTCTGGAGCGGGCCTTGATCAGCTCCTCGGTCTTGCTCTTGGGCAGCTCAGCATTGTGGCTGGGCTCCATGGAGTAGTTGCCGCGGCCCTGGGTCTTGGAACGCAGGTCGGTAGCGTAGCCGAACATCTCGGCCAGAGGAACGTTGGCGTCGATCTGGACAGCACCGGTACGGGTGATCTGGCCCAGAATGTTGCCGCGGCGAGCAGTGATGTCACCGATAACGGTGCCCATGTACTCATCGGGAACAGTGACGGAAACCTTCATGATGGGCTCCAGGATGGTGGGGTCAGCCTTCCGGCAAGCATCCTTGAAGGCCATGGAACCGGCGATCTTAAATGCCATTTCGGAGGAGTCGACCTCGTGATAAGAGCCATCGTACAGGGTGACCTTTACGTCAACAACGGGGTAACCGGCCAGAACACCGGCCTCCATTGCGCCCTGAATACCGGCGTCAACGGCGGGGATATACTCCTTGGGGATGGCGCCGCCAACAACGGCGTTGATGAACTCGTAACCCTTGCCGGGCTCGTTGGGCTCCACATGGATCTTGACGTGACCGTACTGGCCTTTACCGCCGGACTGACGGGCGTACTTGGTCTCCTGATCCACAGCCTTGCGGATGGTCTCCTTGTAGGAAACCTGGGGAGCGCCGACGTTGGCCTCGACCTTGAACTCACGGAGCAGACGGTCAACAATGATCTCCAGGTGCAGCTCGCCCATGCCAGCGATGATGGTCTGCCCGGTTTCCTTGTTGGTGTAGGTCCGGAAGGTGGGGTCTTCTTCAGCCAGCTTGCTCAGGGCGATGCCCATCTTTTCCTGACCGGCCTTGGTCTTGGGCTCGATAGCGACTTCGATAACGGGATCAGGGAAGACCATGGACTCCAGGATGATGGGGTGGTTCTCGTCGCAGAAGGTATCACCGGTGGTGGTGTTCTTCACACCGACAGCGGCGGCGATATCACCGGCGTAAACCATGTCAATATCTTCCCGGTGGTTGGCATGCATCTGCAGGATGCGGCCCAAACGCTCCTTGGTGCCCTTGGTGCAGTTCAGAACGGTGCTGCCCTTTTCCAGAGTACCGGAGTACACACGGAAGTAGCACAGCTTGCCGACGTAGGGGTCGGTAGCGATCTTGAA
>OGFF01003061.1_pt1 | contig 13256 bp, 11 predicted proteins | sample 1570751 | NCBI WGS metagenome assembly OGFF01 (sample SAMEA2581951, study PRJEB24529) | metagenome | biome: Human gut stool | place: China | collected 2011 | reverse complement strand
TGCCGGACGCCGTAAATCAGCAATGCCTTATCACTGCTCTCAATCCAGCGCATAATATCCTTTTCAATTTTCCGTTTCAGCATCACCGGCACCTCCATACTCATCTTGTGCGTTTTCCAAGGATATTATACCGCCTCGCTGACACTTTTTCAAGGGATTTCCGTGCTGATTTTGACACTTTTTCCTGAGTGATGGCATCAACCGCCATTTCACCTACAACTTCGGACGGTTGCGCCCCAAGCGATAGATGCGCAGGCTTCCTGTTGAACATTTTTGCGTGAACCCGCATTTTTGTCCAATAGAGATGTGGTGAGAAAACGGGAGCGACCCGAAAGCCGCCCCCGCTGAATCCGCCTTATTCGTCCGTATCGAAGTCGGGAATTAGCTCCAGCTCCGCGAAGTCCTCATCGGTGATTTCGCTGAGCTTTTGCAGGGCACTGTCGGTCAGCTCCCGCAGCTGGGCTTCGTCCTCGTCCAGGTATCCGCGCATTTCGGTGAGGGCGGCAATCAGCCCGCTGCGGCTGTCGCTTTGGTAGATGCACATGAGGTTCATTTCATCGTTGGTAAAATTCATCATAGCAGCTCTCTTTCCGCGCGCTTTGAACGCGCTGTCTTTTTCGGCTCATTGACGGGAGGACAGAGCTTTGCCAGCACGGAGGGCTTCTTCTCCTGCCGTGCCGCCTGCGCCTGTTCCCGGCGCGTCGCCTGCGCCAGCTCCATAAGGGAGACGGGCTTGCCGGACTTTGCCTGTTCCTCCAGCTCTGCCACGGTCTGCTTCGGCCCGTTGTTGATAACGCCGTCGATCATGCCGTAGTCGTCCTCCATGGCCATCTCCGCGTTTTTGAGATAGTTTTCCGGCTTGAGGAAGTCGGGCAGCGCCTTGAAGCCCCATGAATCCACGTAATGACAGGATACCACGCCGTTCTGCTTCAGCGCCACGATGTCGCTGACGGACAGGCTGTGACCGCGAAAATCCTCCGGGCGGCGGATGTTGAAGGTCTCATACAGCTCATTCAACCTGTCCTGCGTATCGCCCCTGCGGTCGAGGCTGCCCGCATAGACGGCGGCGTAATTTCCCTTTTCAATGGAAAGCCCATTCTTCTCCAGATACTCGGCGTTCATAAAGCGGAGCTGCGCCGTATTATCATTATCCCGAAGCTGATAGATGGCAAAGCTGTCGGCGGTGTTGTCGAGGAACGCCTTTTCATAGTCCGGCGGTGCGAAGCGGTCTTTGACCGTCTCCCATTCGGAGGCTTCCACGCCGAAGATGCCGTCAAAGCTGCGGATATCCTCCGCATCGAACGCCATGGCCTCGGTGTTGTCGGTATGGAGCATATACACGCTCACGTCCCGTTCCATGAGCTCCAGCGCACGCTCCTTTGTCAGCGGCAGCATATTGGAATCGGTGTAGCCGTAGGCGTTCATGCTCTCAACAGAAATCGCAGGGTCGGGGACGCAGCCGTTGTCCGGCGCTGTGACCGGCTCCGGCTCCTGCACGGCGATCTCCTGCACAGGCTGGGCGGCAAGGCTCTCCGTCTCCTTATCCAGCCCGCGCTCCTTGCAGATTTCCGCGTAATGGCGGTCGATATCCGTAATCAGGGAGGATGAGGTTCGGTTGATGGTCTCCAGCGATGCGCGAAGCTCGGTCAGCTCCCTGTCCTTTGCCCAGGTCGCCAGATACCCGAAGCTGTTTTCGCCCGTCTCAATGCCGTAATAGGCGCAGACGGCGAAGGAGATGCTCTCCGCCTGAATCTCCTCGGCGGCGCGGGAGAGCTTTGCCTTTTCCGGGTACTGTGCGTGCAGAAACTCCTTCACGGTCTGCTCGCCGCCCGTGAAGTTCAGCCCGTCCTCGCCCAGATACAAAAAGCCCTGCTCCGGCAGCTCAATGGGCGCTGCTGTGATGACAGAGGCGGCGTGATTGACGGTGACATGGCTTTCAAGCGTTACCGGCATACCCGGATCGTAATCCGAGCCGCGCAGGTCATACGCATACAAGCCCTCCGGCAGCTTATCCCGGTCGATGCGCCCGTTGGAGAACAGCGCGGGCTTGCCGAACAGCTCGACCGCCTGATATTTTTCTCCGATTTCGTCCTTATTGTGGAGCTTGGAGTGAGCGATCTCATGGACGGCGGCGCAGACCGTCTGTACCTCGCTCATGCCTTCTCTGAGGACGATGCGCTGTTTGTCCACGGAGAAGTATCCGTCCATATTCTCCGCCAGCTTCTCAAAGCAGATGGGGACAGGCGCGCTGCGGCGCAGAGCTTCCATGAACACCCCGTAATTCTGCACGTCCCCCGTAAGGTTCGCCGCCAGCTCCGGCAGGGGCTTGCCCGCGGTCTGCTGCACGTCGAACACCACCACGGGCTTGTACATGGGAATCTGCACCGTCTTTTCCTCCGTGATAATATCGCCGTTCTCGTCCCGCAGGGGGAGCTTGGTGTCAGGGTCTAATTTCTGCTGCTCGATTTTCTTCTTGAAGGGCGTGGGGGCGATGATCTTAATGCCCTTTTCGCCCTTTTTAACGCTCCTTCCAAACTGATCGCGCCATTTGTTGAAGCCCGCCACATGGGTGGCGTCGGGGCGCTGCATATAGATGAGCATGGTGTTGTTGACGCTGTACTTGTGAAAGCGGCTCATGGTGGCAAGGTACTGCCTGTATTTGTCGCTCTCAAACAGCTCCTTTATGCCCGTCTCGATGCTGTCGGTGATGTCCTTGAGCCGTTCCTTGTTGGTCTGTTTTTCAGCCATTTCGTGCATACCTCCTTTGATTCATGGTAAAAACAGTGGCTCCCGCAGGGGAACGAAACGCCCGTGCGGGAGCCAAAGAAAAATCACTTCGTGAAGTCCAGCTTATAGGAGGAACGCGCGCCGTCGTCCTCCAGCACGATGAATGCGTCGTAGGTCTTGCCGGTTTTCTCGGAGTAGACGCCGCTGGCGTAGGCGCGCCCCTCCGTCAGGAGCGAGGACACCATCTTCTTCGTCAGACTGAGCTTCTTTGCGGCAAGGAAGCGGTTGTCCCGCCACAGCCCGAACTTGCAGCTCCGTCTCTCGCAGAAATAGCCGTTTTTGCTCTCCGTGACCTGTGCGCCGCAGCGGGGGCATTTGCCCACAACGGGTCTGCCGGAGGGGAACAGCACCTCCGCGCCATCCACAGGCGCAGCGTCCCGAACCAGCGCTGCGACCATATCGCGGATGCCGGCAAGGAACTCGTCCGCGCCCAGCTCGCCGCATTCGATCTCCTTGAGGCGGTGCTCCCATTCGGCGGTGAGCAGCGGGGACTGGAGCTGTTCGGGCAGCACGGTAATGAGGGACACGCCCGCTTCGGTGGGAACGAGGCGTACAGATTTCTTCGCCTTTCTGCGCTCCGCAAAGCCCGTGGCCACCAGTTTTTCAATGACCGCTGCCCTTGTCGCGGGGGTTCCCAATCCCTTTCTCTCGGCATCTTTGGGCATATCCTCTTTTCCTGCCGTCTCCATGGCGGAGAGGAGGGTATCTTCCGTGAAGTGCTTGGGCGGGGTCGTTCTGCCCTCTTTGACCGCGCAGGAGGAAACGGGAAGCGACTGTCCCTCGGAAAGCTCCGGGAGGGCCTTGTCCGTAAGCTCCGCATCCGCATAGGCTCTCCAACCGGGCTGAACCACCGTTTTTCCCTTGGCGGCAAAGGCATTTCCGCAGCAGTCCAGCCTTGCCTCGGTCTCCAGATAGACGAAGGGCGCGCTGACCGCCATAAGCACCTGACGGGAAACAAGGCGCAGGATTTCCCGTTCGCCTGCGAGCAAGGTTTCCAAATCCGTTTCGCCCGCCGCCATAGTGGGAACGACGGCGTGGTGGTCGCTGACCTTTTTGCTGCTGCACACCTGCCCCGAACAGACGGCTGCGGGCGGCTCCGTGCCGCAGATGCCCGCGCAGCACAGCGCCAGCGCGTTTACGCCGCCCTCCATATCGTCGGTGAGGTAGCGGCTGTCGGTGCGGGGATAGGTGCAAAGCTTCTTTTCGTAGAGACTTTGCAGATAATCCAGCGTCTGCTGCGCCGTGTACCCAAGTAGGCGGTTCGCATCCCGCTGGAGGGTGGTCAGGTCGTAGAGCGCCGGGGCTTTCTCCGCCTTTTTTGTCTGCACGACGGAGCTAACAGCGGCGGTTTTGCTGTTGCAGTCCCCGGCAAGCCGTTCCGCCTCTGCCTGCTCCTTCATGCGCCCGCCTGCGGCGGAGAAGCCGTCAAAGTCCAGATGGACGGTGTAAAAGCTCTCCGACTGAAAGGCATTGATCTCCGCTTCCCGCTGCACCAACAATGCAAGTGTGGGCGATACCACGCGCCCCACGTTCAGGGTGCGGTGGTACATCACGGAAAACAGGCGGGTGGCGTTGATGCCCACCAGCCAGTCCGCCTTGCTGCGGCAGAGGGCGGAGGCGTAGAGGTTGTCGTACTCCGCGCCGTCGCGGAGATTGTCAAAGCCATCAAGGATAGCCGCATCCTCCATGGAGGAAATCCAGAGCCGCTTCACGCGCTTGCGGCAGTTGTTGAGATTATACGCTGTGCGGAAGATCAGCTCGCCCTCGCGCCCGGCGTCGCAGGCGTTGACGACCTCGCAAACGTCCTCTCTGTGCATGAGGGTGCGCAGTGTGTTCATCTGCTTCTGCTTGTCCCTCGCCACGGTGTACTGCCAGCTATCCGGCAGAATGGGCAAGTCCTCCCTTCGCCATTTGCCGTACTTTTCGTCGTAGGCGTCCGCGTCCGAAAGCTCCGCAAGATGCCCGAAGCACCAGGAAACGAGATAGCCGCCGCCCGAAAGAAAACCGTCCTCGCGCCTGCCTGCGCCAAGAACGGCGGCGATGCTCCTTGCCACGGAGGGCTTTTCACACACAACAAGCCGGTAACAGGTCGTATTCATCATTGGTTTTTGTCCTCCTCACTGTCAGCAGTGTTTTCATCTTCAAACTCGTAGTCCTCATCTTCCTCATCCTCGCCGTAGTCGTAATCGTCCAGATCGTCCGCCCCACGGGTGTCGGCCTTGGGCTTGCGGAGCTTGAACCAGTACAGCGCACCGCCGCCGCCCAGCAGGAGCAGGAGGACGACCACAACAAGCCCCGCGCCGCCGGACTTCTTTTCGGGCGCGGTCTCCGCAGGCTCGGCGGGCTGGGGCGTGGGTTTCGTAACTTCCTTGCCTGCGCACTCACTCATATTGGTTCTGCACACCTTGCAGCCCGTGTTGATTTTGCCCACGGCGCATTTGTCCGTGCAGGAGCAGGCGGGGACGATGCTCTCGCCGTCCTTGGTCAAAGCCAGCAGGTCGGCCTCGTCCACAAGATTCAGGAAATGGACATTCTCATTGCCCTTATCGTCCCGGTCGATGATGAGATAAAAGGTGTTGCCGCCCTTGGTCGTCACGGTGATGAACTGCTTGCCTGCGCCGAAAGCGGAGCCGATATCGTCCATGAGCGTCAGGTTGCCGTCCGGGGTCAGGGGCGCGGAACCTCCGGCAGCGGCGTAATATTGCAGCAGTATCTCCGGCAGTCCCGCAGTATCCGTGTCGTTCTCACCGCCTCCCGCAGAGGTGTTGAGAACCTCAAGGTATTTGCCGTATACATAGCCTGTCTGCTCCGGCACGACCACCTTGTACCAGCCGTTGCTTTCCTCCAGCACCTTCACCTCCGCGCCGTTGAGCAGACGCCCGATCACGGTGTAATCCGTGCCGGGGCCGGTGCGCAGGTTCAAATAGGTGCGGACGTTGACCACCTTTCCGGCCTGCTCCCGTTTGGCGGGAAGCGTCCAGCTCCGATCCCCAATGGTCACGGTATGGCTTCCGTCTGCGTTCTCAGTCACGTTAACGGTCAGTGTCTGTCCGTTTGGGATCTGCTCACCGGTATTCGTATTCTCCGGCTGTGTAGTTGCAGTTGGGGTTCCCATGGTCGGGTCGCCCATTGTCGAATCGACCATATCGCCGCCGCCTGCATAGGCCGTAACGGAAAAGACCGTCATGCAGAGCACGACGGCCAGCGTCACGGCAAAAAATCTCCATTTATTCTTCATCCACAAAATCCTCCGTTTTTCTGTATTCGTCGGGCAGCGCCGCCGTAGGACGCTTTTCCAGCATCGCCATCAGCGCCGCCAGCTGCTCGATGGTCAGCCCGTTCTCACGGACGATGCCCACAATATCCGTGTTTTCCAGCTTCAGAATCTGCTCGTCCAGGGCTTTGAGCCGTGCGGTCAGCGATGCGAGCTTTTCCGCCAGCTTCTCGCGCTCCTGACGCAGCTTTTCAAGTCGCGGGTTCATAACATCCTCCTTTTTGCGTTGATATGGTTGTTGTTAAGGTAATCTGCCAAACTGGAGAAAATGGCTTCGCCAGTAGCTCGTGTCGATGGAAGTGTAGTGAATGGGGTCGCCGCAGTGGAGCATCCTGTTATTGCCCACATAGATGCCCACATGGGACGCGCCTGCGGTGTCGTAGGTCTTTTCAAAAAAGATCAGGTCGCCGGGACGGGCGCTTTCCGGGGAGACATAGGCGCACATGCCCCGCAGCCCCTCCGCGCCCAGCCTGCCGAAGCTCCAATGCAGGCCGCAGTTGTTGTAGACATACGAAACGAAGCCGGAGCAGTCGAAGGAGGTGTCCGGCGAGCTGCCGCCCCAGATATAGGGGTAGCCCAGATACTTTTCCGCTTCCTTGATGATGGCGGCGAACTGTTCATCCGCCAGCGCTTCCGGGGGTATCTCGTACTTCTCATACTTGGTATAGTAGTAGCGGTTCACATACGGGGAGCCGGGGAACAGGTCGGGGCGGTTGCCCAGCACGCTCATATACACGGCGTACATGGAGAGCTGATCGTGGGACATGATATGCACCGGCACATGGGAGAGGTTGAAGTTTTCCAGCTCCACATGGCAGATATAGTAGGTGTAGGGAACCTCCGCCTCATACTCGTAGCTTTGCAGATTGCCGTTTTCGTCGGTGTAGTAGCCGATATGCGTTTCGGTGCGATATCTGGTTTCCGTGGCGACGGTTTCCGTTAAGATATACTGCTTTTCAAACAGCGTCTCCAGAACCCCGCCTATTTCGTCAATCGTCCATTCTCCGCCCTTGAGGGCGGTAATCATGGAAATGAGCACATAGGGGTCGTGCTCAATCTCGTCCAGGTCGAAGTGGTACTCGTCGTAATCGTGGGTGCTTTCGTAGCTGTTCAGGTATTCCCGCAGCTCGTCCTCCATGGCGCAGTAGGCGGCTTCCGCCGCCAGCATATCCGCATCCTCCAGCGGATAGGTGGAGGCCGCAATGCCTGACGCCCCGCCCTGAAACAGCGTGGAGCAGGAGGAAATGCAGGTCATGAGCAGCAGTATCGCAGCGGCGATACCGCCCGCGATGAGGAAGCCCTTCTTGTGCCGGACAAAAAAGCTGCCGAGTTCTTTGCTTCCCTCGGCGGCGCGCCTGGCCGCCTTTGCGGTGGTCTCGGACGCTTTGACGGTATTCCTCGCGCCGTTCCCCGCTTTTGCGGCGGCGTATTCCTTTTTAATGGCCTGCTTCTGCTGCCAACGGGAATAGGGATTGGAAGCCCTGCCGTATTCCTGCTCGTACTGTTTGTTCAGCGCCTTGAGATTGGCTTTGTCTGCGGCGGCTTCCGCCTTGTCCGCTTTGCGGTAGGGCTTTTCCGCATGGGAGCGGTGCGCCGATTCCGCAATGCGCCAGGTGCGCTCCGCCGTCTCGGTCAGGGTGTTCGCCGCCTCCGTGCCGGGGTTGTCGTCGCCCTCCTCCCGGAGCTTGCGGTGGACTGCGCTGCGGACGGTATCCAGCGGCGCTTTCCTTGCGGCGTGCGCCAGCTTGGAGGGCGGACGCTTTTTGTCCGCCTCCTCAAAGAAAAGGCGCGTCGTGACCTTGCCGCTCTCACTGTCCACAACGCGCTTTTTGACCTTAACGGTTTTCTTGGGAATTTTCGCTTCGGCCTTTTCCAGCTTAACCGCCGCCCTGTCCGCCTTGCGGACGACGCGCTCCAGCTCCGGCAGGGCACGTTCTTCCTCGGTGAAAATCAGCCTTGGCGAGCGTTTTGCCATATTCATCACCTCCTGATGGGACTGCTGATGGGTTAAAAGCGTTATTCAAACAGAATTTCATCCGTTCTCTCCAGAAAATGCCGCTTGCCTGCCGGGGTGATGAGGGTATAGTGTCCCAGCTTGCCGCGCTCGGTGTAGAAGTCCCTCACCAAAAACAGACCGGCGCTCTTTTTGACCGCACGGGGAAAGAGCTTGCGGTTCTTGTCCCGGAACAGATACTTCTTTTCCTCCAGATACCGGGTAAACTGCTTTTCGGGAACGCCCAGTTCCTTGGCGGTGGTACGGATGTTGGTGCAGTCCGCAGGGTCAACAAAGGCGTCGTAATACTCCGCCTTGGGGAGGGCAAGCCGGAGACGGCGGTTCAGCTCCCGGTTTCGGGCGTTTTCGCTGCGCAGGCGGTTCAGGTACTCCGGCACGGCCTCGGGGTGCGCCTCCAGCGCATCCAACAGGCTGTCCGTCATATACGCGCCGTGCTTGCGGATGGAGGGAATGACCTCATGGGTGATCCAGCGCTTGAAGGCTCTCGCTTCCGGCTTTTTGGAACAAAGGATCAAATGATAGAGTCCGGCTTCACTTACGGCATTTATTTCAATCGTCTTATCAGCGTTCTGGGGGTGGGGTACTTCAAGTAACCCACCTTCGTCCGAGTCCAATCTGGACATTGCGCGCGTAATCTGGTTCAATCCGAGAGCTTTGCACACATCAACCGCAACAAACCAAGGAGCACCGTCTTTCAGCACGGAACGCACCCGACCAAAATCTGTGCTTTCAAAAATCATAAGGTGGTTATCCATATTCTTTTCTCCTTCCTTACACTGTAATTGCGTCCTTCGCTTCCTCCCCGGATTGTTCGGAGAGGTCGGACAATTTTGTCGTGATGATTTTGTACAGCTCCGTATCCTTGGGGAAGCGGTCTACGAAGGGCAGGATCACGCTGCCGTAGAACAAAAGCCCCTCGCCCTCGGCGGATTGGGTCACATACGAGAGCTGATGGGGCGAGATGTTGAGCTGCTTCGCCAGAATCTGCCGGTCGCCGGAAGCCTGGTTGAGCATATACACATAGTCGGAGTTTTCAAAGATGTTCTCCACCTCACGGCTGGATAGCAGGTCTTTGACGTTCTGCGTGATGCCCGTGGGAACGCCGCCCCACTTGCGGAAGCGCTTCCATATCTCCACCGTATACGCGGCGGTCTGCTCCTCCTTCAAAAGAAGGTGCATCTCGTCGATATAGTAGCGGGTGGACTTGCGCTGTTCACGGTTGATCGTGACGCGGTTCCACACCGCGTCCTGCACTACCAGCATCCCAATCTTTTTGAGCTGCTTGCCCAGCTCCTTGATATCGAAGCTGACCACGCGGTTTTCGATATTCACGTTGCTGCGGTGGTTGAACACGTTGAGAGAGCCGGTGACGTAGATTTCCAGCGCCGTGGCGATATACTGCGCTTCCTTCTCATCCTGCCTGCGAAGCTCGTTGTACAAGTCCTCCAAAATAGGCATCTTCTCCGGGCGGGGGTCGCTCAGGTATTCCCGGTAAACAGAGCGCACACAGCGGTCGATGATAGTCTTTTCCACCGGCATGAGGCCGTCCTTGCCGCCCACGATCAGCTCGCACAGGGACAGGATGAAGTCGGATTTCAGGCTCAGCGGGTTTTCATCGTCGCTGTAATTCAGGTTCAAATCCATGGGGTTCAGGTAGTCGGTGGAGGTGGGCGAGATCTTCACCACCTGCCCGTGCAGGTGCTCCACCAGCGGGCCGTACTCCGCTTCGGGGTCGCAGATGATGATATCGTCATTGGTGACGAGGAACACGTTGGCGATCTCACGCTTGGCGGAGAAGGACTTGCCGCTTCCGGGCGTGCCTAAGATCAGCCCGTTGGGGTTTTTCAGCAGCTTTCTGTCCACCATGATGAGGTTATTGGAAAGGGCGTTCAGCCCGCAGTACAGGGCTTCCTTGCCGTCCTGAAACAGCTCCTGGGTGGTAAACGGCACGAAAATCGCCACGCTGGAGGTGGTCAGCCCCCGCTGGATCTCGATCTGGTTATATCCCAGCGGCAGCGCGGACATGAAGCCCTCCTCCTGCTGAAAGTCCAGCCGCGTGAGCTGGCAGTTGTACTTCTGGGCGATGGAGCCCGCCTGAAAGACGTTGTTGCCGAGGCGCTGCCTGTTGTCCGCCACGTTCACCACAAGGAAGGTCAAAAGGAACATACGCTCGTTGCGGCTTTGCAGCTCCTGCAAGAGCTTTTTCGCCTCCGTGCCGTAGGTGGCAAGGTCGGAGGGGATAATATCCATATCGTAGCCGGAGCGCACCGCCTTTTTCTGCTCCTCAATGGTCATCTTCTGCAAATCGGTGATCTTGCGCTTGATGGTCTTGATGGCCTTCACCTGATCCACGGACTGGACGTGCATACTGACGATAAGGGAGCTTTCCATATCCAGGAAGTCCGCCAGCATCCGGTCGTTCAGCTCCGGCGCTAAAATCTGTAAGAAGGATACGCAGCCGGTCTTGCTGCCCACGCCGAAGCTGCTGCCGGTCTTGAACTCAAAGGCGCTGGGCGCGATGAAGTCCTTCACCGACAGCCCGGAGGGAGCCAGCCAGTCCCACGAAAAGCGGAACGGCTCCTGCTCGTCCATCCGCAGAATGTCGTGCATGACGTGCAGGCGCTCAAAGCCGTTCAGCGGCGCAGCCACAACGCCCAGCCTCTTGAAGTTGTTCAGAAGGTCGGTTTCGATGCGCTCCAAACGGGGCTTGGCCGCCTTGATGCTGTCTGCGTCAATGCCAAAGGTGAGATACTTGGTTTTGATGAGGCCGTTGTTGCCCTTTGCCAGCTGGTTTTGCAGCATGGTGGTGTACTCCACCCGGATGCTGTCAAAATCGTCCCTTTGAAGGGGGATGTTGATGGCGCGGGCAAAGGTTTCCTCCGATGCGGCAAGGTTCAAAAAAGACAGCTCAAACTGAACGGAGCTGTCAAAGTAGTTCAGAAAATCGCACCACGCCTCAAAGATGGCGGTCTTGTCCTCGTTCTGTGAGAGCTGGTAGTTGATGTCCTGATACTGGATCGTTTTGGTGTAGCGCGTATCGGTCACACGACAGATGCCGTCCGGCCACATACGCTGATACGGGATGCTGTCCTGCGCCGATTTTTCTTTCTTATCCGTTCGGTTCGCTCTTGCGATGGCGGCTTCGATCTGTTTTCGTTCGGTGCGGGTCAGCTTTTTCTTTTCGGACAATTTGATACACCTCCCGGTCTAACTGGTTTTGCCGCTCCAGAACGGCATAAAAATTGTTGGTCTTATACGGGCGCTGCTTTGGCCTCTGGAAGCACACGCGGTAGATGTTGCGGATGACGACCTCCAGCGGCTGACCGTTCTTTTCATACATGGCGAACAGCATAGCCGGGATCATCACCACCATCATCACCATGGCGGCGGGGCTGGTGCCGATGCTGCCCTTGAGCAAGAAGAAAAGCGGTACGCCGATGAGCGCGCCGCTTCCGAAGCAGATGAGCTGTCGTTTCGTGAGGTTGAACAGCACCTTGGTTTTTACTTTGGTTAAGTCCTTCGGGACGTTGACATAGGCCATTGTGTTTTACCTCCGTTATGGGAACTGAATGGAGCAGTCTACTTCGTTGCCCCATACATCCCAGCCAGTGGGAGACTGTCGGGCAAATAGCTCGATACGAGGCAGATCGCCTGCCAGCTCCACAATTTTCTCCCGGATAATATCGGGCTTTTTGCTGTGTTCCGCTATGGGTGCAAAGACCACCTGATGAACATTTGCAGAGTGGCGCTTCGGCGAGCCTTTCGTTGCAAGCAAGCAAAGCTCTACATTTGCGCGTGTCCAGTAGCCCATGCCCCAAAACAGAGAAGATGTCTTTTTGTTTTGCTTTACCCATGCGAAAGCGACCGTTTTATAAGTGAAGCCCCAAGCATCAATGACGGAAAATGCTTCGCGCAAAGTCGGGAATGTCACCCAAATAAACAGGATGCAGTTTTTATCTGCCAGTTCTCTGACCGGGAGATTTCTGATGTCATCTATGCTCATGGTCGGGTAGTGAGATTCAGCGGATCGTCCAGCGCCCTTCTTTGACCATACGCGATATGCCCAAGGTGGATCAGCAAGGATGATTTGATACTTTTTCAATTCATCACCCCCGTTAATGTGCATTGAACACGGACTTGGCAAGGCTGCTGGTTTTGAACAGGCAGAAGCACAGCAGCACCGTGTAGCCCATGCAAGTCCAGATGGCGTAGATGATGTCATCCACAAGTGCGATGTTCTGCACCAAAACCGCGTAAATGGCAACGCAGACGATAATCAAAAACGCTTGGAAGCCCAGCGCCAGCAGAGAGCGGATGTAATTCTGCCCCATGCCGCCCCATTCCTTGCCCATCATGGTCGCCATCGGAATGGGGGCAACAGAGGTGACGAGATATATTTCAATCATTCTTCCGAATGTGATAATGAAAATGCAGATGGTCAGCGCCCACATGGTAATGCCCACGAACAGCGATTGGAACCACAGGCCGAACAGCGGCCCCAGCTCCATTTCCATCAGCCGATCCTCAATGCCCACCATGACGCTTGAAATGTTGATGCTGGTGTCGCCGATAATCAGCCCGGAGGCGCTGGCAACGACGCTTTGGGCGGCATCGAACACGCCCATTACAATCGTCCATGTGTTTGTTACGATCAGGACAGCGGCAGCGGACTTGAACGCCCACTTGAAGAATATCCATGTGTCCATGTCGTTGAGGTTATTTTTGTCGGTAATGAGCTGGATCAGCTCCAGCGTCATCACAAAGGCGAGAATTGCGCCTGCGATGGGGACGATCACGGTTTCCGACAGGTTTTGTATCATGCTGAAAATGCTGCCGTTCCATGCCTGCGGCGATAAGCCCACCTGACCGGAGATCTCGGCAACCTTTTGATTGGTCGCATCGAACATCCCGGACAGATTGCTCACGATACCGCCGATGAGCATTTCTTTCAGCCATTCCGTGATCTTATCCCATAAGAAATCCATAGGGTTGCCCTCCTTTCGGGAGGATGCCGCCCGAAAGCGGCACCCTCCGTGGATTTATGGGAAGCAAACGAGCTGCCTGATTAGCCGAACAGACCGGACAGCAGCGGCACGAGGGTAATGCCAATCAAAGCCACCCCGCCACCGGCCATCAGCTGTTTTATCCCCAATTAGGTGTAAAACTCTGCTCGATGGCGGG
>OGFF01003058.1_pt1 | contig 13274 bp, 10 predicted proteins | sample 1570751 | NCBI WGS metagenome assembly OGFF01 (sample SAMEA2581951, study PRJEB24529) | metagenome | biome: Human gut stool | place: China | collected 2011 | reverse complement strand
CAATATGACATTTGTGACAGTATTCACTGACAATTATTAATTCGGTCTGCATAGTACTCATTCATTTTAGTTCATACTCTGTAATTGACGGAACAACTCTTTCTGTTTGTCGGTCAAGTTCGTAGGAATCTTGACAGAATAGGTCACAATCAAGTCACCGAATTGTCCTTCCTTCTTATAAACCGGGAATCCTTTACCTTTCAGACGGACTTTCGTACCGTTCTGCGTTTCCGGTTTTATCTTCAGTTTCACTTTACCGTCCAGCGTGTCGACTACTTTCTCGCCTCCCAATACGGCAGAGTAAAGATCTACCTCCACATCTATGTACAGATCGTCGCCCAGGCGTTTGAACACCGGGTCTTCGGCTATAACGAACGTAATGTACAAGTCGCCCGCAGGTCCTCCGTTGACACCTTCGGCTCCGTAGCCTTTCAGTTTAATAACCTGTCCGTCGGCTACACCGGCAGGGATAGTGATACGTACCTGTTTACCATTTACAGTCAATATCTGCTTATGCGTTTGAGCAGCATCACGAAGGGAAAGATGAAGTTCGGCATTAAAGTCCTGTCCGCGGAATCCCGCAGAACCTTGTCCTCTTCCTCCCCGATGTCCGAACATTGATTCGAAGAAATCGGAAAATCCACTAGCGTTGCCACCGGAAAATCCTTCTCCATCGGAACTATACCAATAGGTTCCGTTACCGTCGGAGAAACCCTGACCCGCACCGCCGAATCCGCCAAAACCTCCTGCACCGCCAAAGCCTCCGGCTTGTTGCTGTGCACGTTTCTGCGCTTCGAATTCATCGGCATGCTTCCAATGTTCTCCGTACTCATCATACTTTTTACGTTTCTCGGGGTCACTCAGTACTTCATTGGCTTCGTTGATTTCCTGAAATTTATCCTTTGCACTAGGGTCATTAGGATTCAAATCAGGGTGATATTTCCGGGCCAACTTACGAAAAGCCTTTTTGATATCATCCTGAGAAGCACTTTTGTCTACTCCAAGAATCTTGTAATAATCTATATAGGCCATGTTTTATGAATTTAATCGTTCATACATCATACGGCAAATAACACGCCAATCCCATTTTTGGATGCAAAAATTAACAAGGATTAATACCTAATACTTAATACTTGATATTCCTCTTTTCCAGCATCTGGAAGTCTTGCTTCTTCATGCTCAAATCATCCAACGGACGGGGATCATTGTGATCGTTCAGATAAACCCTCGGTTTCAGGACGTAGTGCAAAGCCGTCACAGCCTGCGAATCATCCCGGTAAGGAGTTTCTATTCCGCCTAAAGACAGCATGGTCGGGAAGAAAGAGCTGCTGGAAGAAACATTCTTATCCTTATTTTCAATAGCGGTATTCCAACGTTCGGGATACGTTTCGCGGTAGTCATCGGACATCCAAATCAGGAATGGCACATGAAGCTGATAATAAGAAGGTACGGGAGAAGCGTGGAGGAACAGATGACGGGAATCGTCGAAAATGTCCTCTCCATGATCGGAAGTGTAGAGCATGGCGGCATCTACCTGCTGTTTTTCCAACATACGGATAAGTCGTGACAGAAAATCATCCGTGTAACGAATAGAGTTGTCATAGGCATTCACCAGGTTATCCCGGTATTTTCTCTCTGCTTCCATCGGATAATCGGGCGTAAAGAAAGCATCTTCCGACGGGTAACGTTCGCGATAGTTAAAGTGGGAACCGTAGGTGTGAAGTACGATGAATTGTTTCGTTGCACCTTTCGCCAGTTCCTCCTCCACCAATTTCAGAAGTTCGTCGTCAGAAGGATTATAGGTAGAACTGACCGAATCTTCTTTTATAAAATCATACGTATCGGCTTCCATTCCGAAGAAGTCGATAAATGAATGGTTGTAACGTTGGTTGGAGAAAAAAGCCGTCCGGAATCCTGCCTCTTTGAAAGCGGTGATGATTCCTTTTTGATGGTAGATAGAGTCGTAGTTGCAGGCAGTAGCATCCGACATCAGCATGGGGACACTTTTATGTGTCGTATTCGACTCTGTCAACACTTTTGGGAAAGCAATCAGACCCGTTTGCCGGGATAAGAGCGGGTTCGTTTCACGTTCGTAACCATACAATTGCCAGTTTAGGGCACGAGAGGTTTCTCCTATGACCATTACATATACTTCCCGTTTTCCCTCCGGATGAGTAGGCCGGGCATGGAAAGTAAAGTCTTTGGATGTACGGTGGTAATCCTGTGTCAGAGCTGTTCTTTGAAAGGCAAGACCTACGTTGTAGCATACGTTTAGCGGGTATAAATCAGATTTCAACTCATATCCCGAATCCTGCACATAGGCTCCGACAAGACTAAGGAGGGAGATTCCAAAGACCAGGAAGGCTCTCTTCCGTTCCCTGCGAATGAACTCTACCGTAAGTTTCCGTTTACGTATAATTGAAATCATCCCTAATATCAGGGCAGGTACATAGAGTATGATTACAGCAATAATGGCAGGTGTGAGATTATCGAGCAGTTCCAATGCCTCACTCGAATTGGTGGTGACCAGATTCAAAAACATATCGACAGCGATAATGGACTGGCCGAATAAATAAAGCAACACGATCTGAAAGGCTCCGAAGAACAGGAACAGGAATAAAATCCACAGCATCTTGCCGCAATTCCTCGACAAAGTCATCAACAGGTAATAGCAACCGAAAGGTAACAACACATTGGCGACTTTTGCCATAAATGGTAAAGGTTCTGTAAAACAGAGTACCATATTAGGTACTATCAAGATAAACAGGAACAGATAAAACAGATGTTCCTGATTTTCCAACCAATTCTTTATATTTTTAAAAAGCTTCATTGATGTTAAAAATAAATCCGGTCTGGTGTTTGCCAAACCCTAAATCCAAACGTACATTTACTCTCTTCTTAAATTCCCAACGATACCCGAAGCCATAATTAGGCAGAATGTGTTTCGGGGTGAACTCGGAAAGTCGTGGAAAAATCGTTCCCGCTCCTACCCATACAGCTACTCCATTCCGTTTCCAGACGTGTTGCCGGAGTTCTATTTGCGCGTCCATTGCTCCCTTGTCCCGATAGCGTCCTTCGTAATATCCGCGCATGGAGTAAGAACTTCCCAACGTTGCCATCAATCCCCAAGGGGTATCGCCATAGGTAAGCAATGTGTGGAATTGCCCTGCCAGCACTCCACCTTTCCATACCGGCTGATAATAACTGGTAGTCAGTTCTGTACTGCTAAACGCATATTTATTGCCGAGAAAAGCCGGACTGAACCGCTGGTCTATCCGCAAATAATAGCCATGATATGCATTTGTCAGGAAATCACGTGAATCGTAAAGGAGGGAAAGTCCCAGACTGGTATTAGTGGTTCGCGCGGCCATTCCTTCCCATAGTTCCGGTTTCTCAAAGTTCCGTCCGTCGATATAATCGAATACGGCCATCGGGCCGATGTAGAAGTTCTTTGCCAGCCGAAACATAAAATCGACTTTCACCTGTGCCTGAAAACGTTTATAATCGCTTTCGTTATCAGAGTTCGCTCCATTGTCATATCCCCGTCCCCAATACAGACTGGGAAAAGAATAGAAATAGAGATTGTAATTCAAGCGGTATTTATCTTTTGGAAACAGATGATTTCCGCGGACTCCCAACAGATAGAAGCCGACAGTCGACACATCTCCGTAAAGAGAGACATTGGAGGGAGGAAGAAGCGTATCAATCCGATCGGTTCGATATAGTCCGGCTGCCACCAGTCCGAGTCCGAACTTGGTGTCACTGGAATAATGTGGGCCGCCTATCACACTGAAATCAAACTTTTTATTCTTTTTTTCCTTATTGGCGTCATTGAAGTAATCAAGAAACTTTTTAAAGAAACTGCGCTTTGCCGGAATGGAATCTTCCATGGTTGCAGATATAGAATCCTCCGGCAGTTCAATTTTAGTAGAATGCAGCTGTGCGCCCAACGGGGTTTGTGTCAACAACAAAAGCGCGAATATGATTAGCCTGTTCTGTCTAGTATTCATAATCATAAGAAGTAGAAAACTTTGCGGACAAAGTTAGTTTCAAACTTCCTATAAAAACAGATATTCAGGCGCTTTTGTTGTTCCGGATTTCCTTTTTAACGTTTTAAAAGTCTTATAAACTCGTCTACATCCTCCTCTGTGGTATCAAAAGAAGTCACCAGACGGATTTCATTCTTCTCTTCGTTCCAAAAATAAAAGAAGTAAGACTCTAGCATCCGGTCGATAACCGGGCGGGGCATGGTGAGGAATAACTGGTTACTTTCGGCTTTTTGAGTGAAAGTTACTTCGGGCAGTTTCTTCAATTCAGTGTAAAGTTTGGCAGCCATTGCATTGGCATGGTTGGCATTCTTCAGCCAGAGGTTATCTGTGAGGTATGCCGTAAACTGGCAAGAGAGGTAACGCATCTTCGAAGCGAGCTGGGCGGATTGCTTACGGATGAAGCGGGCTTCCGGTTGCAGGTCTTTATTAAATACAATCACGCACTCTCCCATCATCAGTCCGTTCTTCGTTCCGCCAAAACTAAGAATATCGACTCCGCAGTCTACTGTCAGTTCCTTTAAGGAAAGATTCAAAGCGGCACAGGCATTGGCTATTCTGGCTCCGTCCATGTGTACATACATACCATTCAGATGGGCAAAGTCAGTCAGACGTTTTAACTCTTCGGGAGTATAGATGGTGCCAAGTTCGGTACATTGGGAAATATAGAGAGCTCTGGGTTGCGAATGGTGCTGATCGCCGAAACCATGCAGATAGGGTTGCATCAATTCCGGGGTAAGCTTACCGTCGGGAGTAGCAATCGGACAATCTGACAACCTGTCATTTTCACAGGAGAGCCGCATTCATCTACATAGATATGAGCCGTTTCCGCACAAAAGATGGAATGATACGGACGGGTCATCAGCTGCAATGCTACCACGTTGCTGCCTGTTCCGTTGAATACAAACAAAGGGACACAGTTCGGGGTGAAGGTTTCCTTTATCTTCGCTACGGCTTCTTCTGTCCATTTATCATCGCCATATCCTAAAGAATGGTCTATATTAGCCCGGTTCAATGCTTCCATTACCAACGGATGCACACCGGAATTATTGTCGGAGGCAAAACTTCTCATTGTTTCTTACATTTTAATTCGTGATGCAAAGTAACAGAATTATTTCCGGAAATCCATTGAAAGGAAGAAACATAAAGCAGAAAAAGGATAAAAAAACAAGAATCTCCGAAGTGCTGACTATGCTGTCATTCCTCCGGAGATTCTTCTGTTCTCGTTAAAGCGTCAAACTCTTTCAGCCAATATAAACATTCACACAGAGATATACATAAAGCTCTTCATCGCACTGATCGAACTCTATTTTGCTCTCTCTTGACAACCACCCCAAAGCGGCACCCAGCTCTTTATCTTTCAGCCCGGATTTTCTCTTCAAAAGTCCATAGCTCCACTTCTCATTATTACTAAGCAGTTGCCAAACCTTACCGGCATTCACACCGATTTCATTTCTGTTCATTTTTCTAGAGTAATTAAGAGGTTTAATACATTAGGTTAAGATTTCGCCTATAAAGATAACAAAAGGATATTGCAATTGTTTATACATCTTTACTAAAAAGTTGTTACAGAATTAATTTTAACATAAAAGTGGTGATGTGTCCCGACACAAAGGCGTTATTAGCATATGTTAAATCAGAACTTTTCTTTGCAGCCATCTGTTATTACATAAAAATCAATCCTAAACCAATTACAGCTATGGCAAAAAAAATAGCAGAACAGTTGATAGATACTCTGGTAAAATCCGGAGTTGAACGCATCTACGCCGTAACAGGCGACAGTCTGAATGAAGTAAACGAAGCAGTCAGAAAAAACGATCAAATAAAATGGATACATGTGCGCCACGAAGAAACAGGGGCGTATGCCGCTGCGGCAGAAGCACAACTGACCGGTCGCCCGGGATGCTGCGCGGGAAGTAGCGGGCCGGGACATGTTCATCTGATTAACGGCTTGTATGACGCACACCGGTCCGGCGCACCGGTAATCGCCATCGCCTCTACAATTCCCACCGGAGAGTTCGGTACGGAATATTTTCAGGAGACGAATACCATCAAACTTTTTAACGATTGCAGTTATTATAATGAAGTAGCCACTACTCCCACACAATTTCCACGTATGCTCCAGTCGGCCATACAAACGGCTGTCACCCGCAAAGGGGTGTCCGTTATCGGGCTTCCGGGTGACTTGGCAAAGGCTTCTGCCGTTGCTGTCGACTCGTCGGTTATCAACTATCCTGCCCCACCGGAAGTTTGTCCGTCGGAAGAAGATCTGGCTCAATTAGCTGACATGTTAAACAAACATACGCGTATCACTCTTTTCTGCGGCATCGGTTGCCGGGGAGCTCACGAGGAAGTGATTGCTCTTTCCGAGAAGCTGAATGCTCCGGTGGTATATACTTTCAAAGGAAAGATGGAGGTGCAATATGAAAATCCGTATGAAGTGGGTATGACCGGATTGTTGGGAATGCCGTCGGGCTATTACAGTATGCATGAAGCCGAAGTGCTTCTCATGCTCGGCACCGACTTTCCTTATTCCGCTTTCCTGCCGGATGACATCAAGATAGCACAGATTGATATAAAGCCCGAACGTCTGGGACGTCGTGCAAAGGTGGATATCGGACTTTGCGGTGATGTTAAACTGAGCATCCAAAGTCTATTGCGTATGCTGAATCCGAAGACAGATGATTCGTTCCTGTTGAAACAACTCAAAAGATATGAAGGCGTAAAGAAGGATCTGGCTGCTTACACGGAAGATAAAGGCGATGTAAATAAGATTCATCCCGAATATGTGATGTCCGAAATAGACAAACTAAGTTCGGACGATGCTGTGTTCACAGTAGATACGGGAATGACTTGTGTGTGGGGAGCACGTTATCTGCAAGCGACAGGCAAACGCCACATGCTGGGTTCTTTCAATCATGGTTCTATGGCAAATGCTTTGCCGCAAGCCATCGGTGCCGCACTAGCTTATCCGGATCGCCAGGTAGTGGCGCTTTGCGGAGATGGTGGCTTGTCTATGACTTTAGGAGACTTGGAAACCGTTGTACAATATAAGTTACCAATTAAAATTATCGTATTCAACAACCGTTCATTGGGAATGGTGAAGTTGGAAATGGAAGTGGACGGATTGCCGGACTGGCAGACAAATATGTTGAATCCAGACTTTGCTCAAGTGGCGGAAGCAATGGGAATGACCGGATTTAATGTCAGTGATCCGGAAGAAGTGTTGACTACCTTACTGAATGCATTTGAGTTGGACGGTCCGGTACTTGTTAATATCATGACTGATCCGAACGCACTGGCCATGCCTCCCAAAATTGAATTCGGTCAAATGGTGGGCTTTGCACAATCAATGTATAAGTTGTTAATCAACGGTCGTTCACAAGAAGTAATTGATACGATCAATTCTAACTTTAAGCATATACGGGAGGTATTTTAAGTTATTCTATTTTGAATATTTTCATAACCTCTCTCAAGGTATGACCTACTATTATTGTCAATTTCAATAAGGTAAGTCATACCTTTTTATAGTCTATCTTGAGGTGATAATCATTTTATTTTCTTATGTTTGTAATCATCAAAAAGCAAAAACACATGGAAAAGACCGACTCTTCGCCTTTATCCCGACAAGCGCTGTACGCAGATAAAAAGCAATGGAATCAATTCCTTTCTATTTTTTTATTGGCAGTGGGCGTTGGTTTTACAGTGGCAGGAATTATCTTCTTCTTTGCCTACAACTGGGAGGAATTACCCAAATTTGCAAAGTTAGGAATAGTAGAAGTGTTATTAGTAGCTTCTGTCCTGCTCGCTACATTCACGCATTGGAATAAGCTCGTCAAACAAATTCTCCTGACCGGAGCTACATTCCTGATAGGCACGCTTTTCGCTGTCTTCGGACAAATCTACCAAACGGGAGCCGATGCTTACGATCTTTTCCTGGGATGGACTCTCTTCACTATTCTCTGGGCGGTTGCTATCCGTTTCGCTCCGTTATGGCTGACGTTCATCGGATTACTTTGTACTACGATATGGTTGTACAATATACAGATTGCCAGTGCCAACTCCTGGGAAATGACTTTGCTGGCCAATGCAGTAACCTGGATATGTGCCTTAACAACGATCATCACGGAATGGATGAGTGTAAAAGGTCATTTGGACAGCAACAATCGCTGGTTTGTCAGTCTTCTTTCACTGGCTACTATTATACATACCAGTTTTCTGTTAATGATGGCAATCTGCGAAGAGAATGCCATATTGTCTGTTCCTCTCATAAGCACCCTCCTTTTATTCTCTGCGGGACTTTGGTATGGATGGAAAGTAAAAAGCCTGTTCTATCTGGCTATCATTCCGTTTGCTGCGTTAATGATTCTATTGACTACATTCATATCACAAAGCGGTCTTAGGGATGTTCAGATATTCTTCTACGGAGGGGTTATTGTCATCACCGGAACAACTTTACTCATTTACATCATTCTTCATCTAAAAAAGCAATGGTATGACACAGAAGCATAGCCTCACCATTCAAGCCGTATCTATTATCGGAGGAATCCTGACGGCTATTTTCTTTCTGGGATTTCTGGCACTTGCCAGAATCCTCCGCTCCGATATTTCTTGCCTGATTGTAGGAAGTATATTAATTCTCACTACCCTAACAATCAGCCGCATAGTGATCCGGTCTTTTCTGGATGCAATGAACATCACTTTATACATAGCCGGGTGTGTATTGATTGGTTTTGGTATAAATGCCAGCATTAATATCCTCTTCACCACACTTATGGGAATCAGTATTCTCACATTCTTGTTATCAAGAGGGTTTATCCTCCCCTTTCTTTCAGTCATTCTGTTTAATATATCTTTCTTCGGAGAAGCCGCCCATGTCTTTTCTTCGTTTTATCCCTTGCAAATAGCTGTAGTTCCTATCCTTGCACTATTTTTATTTGCCAACATCTTTGAAACTAAGTTGTTTGAATGTATAGGAACAGAGAATTACTTTTCCAAATACAAACCATTTCATTTCGGATTATTCATATCCGGTATCGTCTCACTGGGAGGATTATCAATCAATTATCTGATATCAGAAACAAATAGCTGGCTTGTATCCTGCATACTGTCTGTTTGTATATGGATCGGTATTCTTATAATGGTTCAACGAATCATGCAGGTCATGAAAGTGGATCATCCGGTGAACCAGATTGGTATCTATATTCTTTGTATTGTTATCTGTCTGCCTACCGTGTTTGCTCCTTATTTATCCGGCAGTTTGTTGCTGATTCTAATATGTTTCCATTATGGCTACAAAGCGGAGTGTGCTGCCTCGCTTCTTCTTTTTATCTATGCCGTTTCCAAATACTATTATGATCTGAATTTAAGCCTGCTCACCAAATCCATGACACTTTTCTTCATCGGAATTGCATGTATTACAGCCTGGTATTTCTTCACTCAAAAAAGAACAAGACATGAAAAAGTATAGCCGAATATTGATTATTGCAAACCTGATACTGCTACTGGGATATTTCAACTGGTCGGTTTATAAAAAAGAGCAAACTTTGAAAGACGGACAGTTGATTTTGTTACAGCTAGCTCCCGTCGATCCCCGCTCTCTTATGCAAGGAGACTATATGAGGCTTAGCTACAAAGAAGCTTCATCAGATCTGCTAGACCAACAAACTGCCATACGCGGTTATGCCATACTTCAAATTGACAGTAATCAAGTAGGAAAAATAGTGCGGCTGCAAAACGCTTTAGAGCCTGTAAACGACAATGAGCTAGTCATCAAATATAAAATAGTACGTCACCGGATCTTCCTCGGTGCCGAGTCTTTCTTCTTTGAAGAGGGACAAGATACTCTTTATCAAAAAGCCGTATATGGCGGGCTGAAAGTGGATGGTAAAGGCCAAAGCCTGCTCGTAGGACTGTATGACGAGAACTTCCATTATATTCAATCCGATAAATAAATAATAATGAAAAAGCCCGTACTTTCGCAAGCCCGGGCTTTCTATATTCTCAAAACATCTCCTTAATCTATAGGGAAATAAGGGACTAGCAAATTGGTTTCTAGTGCAAATAAGGAGATGTTATGAAATAAAAAAAAGGGATACCTGTGGGAAATAAGGGAGGTATCCCTTTCTATAAGAAGAACAGAATTGGAAGGATTGACTTTCACAAGCCAAATCCTTCACTCTGTTTCTTCTCGGCGTATTCTTCACACAAGGTGAAGAAGGGTTTTATTATTCTGAATTTGGAGTAGTTTCAACTGTAATACAATCCTTTGCTTATATAAAGCATTAAGAGGTTTGAAGCAACTCTCCAATTTTTCTTCTTATTCTGCCGGAATAGTTACTGTAATTGTATTCTTTCCTTCATAATTCTTAATTGTACCCCACTTAGATGTAGCTTTTACTTCTACAGTATAAGTTACAGCTTCGTAGAAATGGTGAGATTTACCTTCTGCTGTAAAGGTCACCTTTCCTGTAGCATCATCAAGAGACAGATAAGTTGACGCAGCTGCTTCTTTGAATTCAAAAACAGGAGCTGCCAGACCATAGATATCAAGAGGATTAGTAACTGAATTTGCAAATCCATTGCTTCCTGTTCCTGCTACCACAGCACCATCCTTCCACATAGTCTTACCTGCCAAATCATTCCAAGCAAAACCTGTTGAAACATTATATTCTACAGACTTATCAGATAAAGAAAGAGTCGTTGCAGTCGGAGCAACCCAAGTTCCACTAATATCTTTCACTTCAACAATACCTTCAATCGTATCCTCAACTTTACCATTATAGCTAGCTTTAATAGTAAACTTAACTACAGCAGGTACAGTCTTACCACCAACAGTCATCTTACCAGTATAGAGATCTTTATCAAACGTAAACTTAGCCTCGTTTTCATCATAGCTAACGCCAGCAATGCTATTTTCCGTAATGTTAGTAGTAATTACGAAAGTACCACCTTTAGCCAAAACAGCAGCTTTAACAGCATCAAAGTTGGAGAATATAGTAGCAAGCTTAAATTCGGAAGTAATAGCAGTAGCCGCTGTCTCAGAATCTTTTGTCGGAGTAAAGCCTGTACGAGTTTGATCTGAAGACCACATTTCCGACACTCTAGCCAATTTAGCCAAAGTGATAGGCTTAATCTTAACTGGAACATTTACAACAAGCGTATAGCCATCTCCTTCGAACTTAGCTGTTGCGGTATAATCACCAGCAGCTGTATTTTTAGGAATGATTAAAGTCAAGGCATTATTTGCACCATTTTCTAAGCGTATACCTGTTGTAGGAAGAAGTTCAACCAAACTCAAACTTTCATAAGCTGATGGGCGGATATTCACAGCCGGATCGTTATAAATGTCAGCAACATTTAGAACTACTCTCTCCTCTGCAGCAACTGCTGTTTCATTAGTCCAGTCACGTTCTACCAAAGCATACGCATGTGTAAGTTCATCAATAGTACGTGTTACTTTTACAGTTCCTAACTTTTTAGGATTATCAGAACTAGTTTCCAAATAGAAACCTGGAGCCGTTACTTTAGCCATAACATTAGCAGTTTTATCCAAAGAAGCAATCAGACCGGATGTTTTTAGACTAACGCTACCTGCAGTAGAAACTTCAAATAGATTTGCATCTGTTCCAGTCAAGCTATAAGTCGTCGCAAAGATATTCTCTACATTCAGTTCTTCTAATGTTTTTGTAAATGCTGTGCTTCCACTTGCAGTTGTTGTATATGAAACCGTCAAAGTTCCAACTCCTGAATAATCAACCGGTTGGGGAGCATCATAGATAATCTCGCCTGCTTTCTCTGTTGCTACCTCATAATAAGCAGTCTTCAGATAATAACTAGACTGTATCACTGCGATATAATCAGAATTAACATTTGTCGGAGTCAATCCTTCTTTACCTTCCGCATCTTTTGTACTTACAATATTCAAAGATATCGCATGGCTCTTTTCGCTTGAAGTTGTTAATGATACTGTAAGAACACCAGCTTCACAGTTCTTCACTTCTACGGCAAACGGTTCAGCAGCACGAGTCCAGTTACGTTCTTCAGCATTTAACTTGATTTCGTAGTTTTTATTGAAATCCTCCAATGTCATAGCAGCAGAAGCCGGAGAAATACGGAATTGCAATTCTTTTGCATCTGCACTCTTCGCTGCAACAACATAAGAAGATGAGGTTGAAGTTTTCTTAGCATACAAAGTATAGAAATCTACGCTACGATCTATGCTTGTAGGAATATATACTACACTCTGAATCATACCTTTAATAGCAACACCCAGTTTTGCAAGGTCATCTTCTAACGTATCTATACGGCTATTTACAGTCGTCAGTTCTGCTGAAACAATCGCCTTGACTTTTTCACTGAATTCTGCGCTTGCATAAAGACCGGAAAGAGTCGTTTTAAGAGATTTCACCTCTGCAATAACGGCTTCTACACTCTCGAAACCATTTTCTACCGCTTTATCTTCCAATGCTGTTTGATAGTATTCCAGCGCAGTCAGTTTAGCAAGGATACCAGTTTTATCAGCATTAATAGCAGCATACAATTCTTTAATAACATCTGCTACAGTTGCATCCTCTCCGGCAAGAGCAGCAACTTCCTTCATACTGCCAAAGTCTGCAAGAACCTTTGTTTGAATAGCATCATTTATTGCAGCGGCAATCTCCCCATCTTCTCCCAAAGCTGTGGCAATTTCATCACTGATAAGTCCTGACAGTTTTGCAGATTCAACGTAGTTCTTCAGCTCTTCTTTTGTAGCGAAATTGACTTTTAAACCATCCAATTCCTCTTTAAGGGCTTCCAGCTTTACAATTCTTGCTGTCAAACCATCAATATCAGACTTTTGAAGTTTCTTCAGTGCTTCTAAATCATTCTTAGCTGTTGCCAAGTCTTTTGTCAGCTGGTCGACCGTTGCCTTATCAGCAGTCTTTGACAATTTGTCCTCCAAATCAGTAATTTTCAGACCCAAATCTTTAATTTGAGAATCCTTATTCTCCAATTTTGTCTTTAAATCAGCCAACTGACTTTCCAAAGCACTTTTAGCCACATTAATGGCAGTTTGCATGTCTCCCACGCTTACAGGATTGTTTGACTTGATCTGGTCAATTTGTTCCTGTACACTTTTTATGTCATCATCATAGTCCTTACAACCTACATAGGTGACAGTAGAAAGCGCCAACGCCCCGAAGAACATCACTTTTACAAATTTTCTTTTCATAACTACTTAAAAAT
>OGFF01003047.1_pt1 | contig 13300 bp, 9 predicted proteins | sample 1570751 | NCBI WGS metagenome assembly OGFF01 (sample SAMEA2581951, study PRJEB24529) | metagenome | biome: Human gut stool | place: China | collected 2011 | reverse complement strand
ATATCCTCCTGCGGCCGCGATCGCACGCAGGGGGTCGTCCTGCTCTCCGGCTCCGTCAGCGTAGCCCCTGCCGGACGATCCGACCGCGGAATTCGCATCGTTCCCGGCCAACAAGCCATCCTCGACACCTCAGAATCGCTGGAGGTCCGCGAAGTGGAAGCCGAAAGCTACATCAGTTGGATTCACGGATACCTGCCCTTCGACAACGACCCGCTGTCGAACATCCTCGAACGCCTTTCCCGCTACTACAATTGTCGGATCGAGTGTACGCCCGAAGCCGAAGCGCTGACGCTCTCGGGCAAACTCGAACTCAAAGACGATCCGGCCGAAGTGCTGAAAATCTTGAGCGCAACAGCCCCTATCAACCTGCAAATCTCCGGCTACGGGAATTTCCAAATCGACTATAACCCGACTACCAACAACCCAAACTGACCTGCCTATGTAACAGCCCGTATCCCTCCAAAAAAAGACCGGATGTCGTCCCTCAACGACATCCGGAGCGATTGAAAATCTAAAATAGCCTTTTAAACTTCAAATCTTTACAAATGTACAACAAAAATGGTAAAATCGGTCTCTCCGAGGCCGATAATGGGGGATTATTCCGCCTATTCCGGATAACGCTCCTGGTTTTGCTGGCTGCAATCGGGTTCATCCGGCCCGTCAGTGCACAAACGGCAGAGGCGGCGAAAACCATCACGCTCAACGTACAGAACCGCCCCATCAAGGAGGTCCTCACACTGATCGAACGCCAAAGCGACTACATCTTCGTTTACTACGACAACATCTTGGACATCCACCGCAAAGTCACCCTGAAAGTCGCGAATCAGTCCATTTCAACGGTTTTGAAACAGTTGTTCGCCGGAACCGACAACACCTGGAAACTCTCGGGAAGGCAGATCGTCATCGGACGCTCCGTAACTGCGGCCGCAGCTACACCCCGGAAGATCACACGCATCACAGGCGTCGTCAGGGACCAGAACAACGATCCGCTCATCGGCGTCACGATCCGCATCAAGGCCCGTCCGAACATCGGTACAGCCACCGACATCAACGGCAAATACCTGCTCGACGTTTATCCCGACGAAGTGCTGGAATTCAGCTATGTAGGTTACAAATCGCAGGACGTTTCGGTCGCAGGGCAGGAAATCGTCGACGTGGTTATGCTGCAAAACGACGCCATCCTCGACGCCGTGGAGGTGGTGGGCTACGGCGTGCAGAAAAAGATCAGCGTCATCGGCTCGCAGCAGACCATAGCGACCAAGGAACTGAAAGTTCCCGTCGCCAACCTCACACAAGGCCTTGCGGGCCGCGTATCGGGCCTGGTCTCGGTACAGCGAACCAGTGAACCGGGCTTCGACGACGCGAACATCTACATCCGCGGCATCTCAACGCTGACAGCCAGCATGAGCGCCCCTCTGACGCTCGTCGACGGCGTTCCCCGCTCGTTCTCCAACGTCGACCCCGAAGACATCGAGAGTTTCTCGATCCTGAAGGACGCCTCTGCAACTGCTGTTTACGGCGTTCGCGGCGCCAACGGCGTCATTATCATCAATACCAAAAGCGGTCTGAAAGGACGCCCCAAATTCAGCGTACGCTATACCGAAGGCCTCACCAAACCGACCAAGATCACCGATTTCGCCGACGGCGCGACTTACATGGAGATGTCGAACGAAGCGTCGCTCACCCGCGGCGGCGGCAAACTATACAGCCAGGAGATCATTGATAAGACCCGCCGCGGGGAAGACCCCTATCTCTATCCCGACGTAGACTGGATGAAACAGATCCTGCGTAACTTCAGCCGCAACCGCTCGGCCAACGTCAACGTGCAGGGCGGTTCCGATAAGGCGGTCTACTACATCGGCCTGGCCTACTACGACGAGAACGGCATGTACAAGGACACGAAACTGGCCGACTACAACTCGAACACCTTCTACCGCCGTTACAACGTCACCTCGAACCTCACGCTCAACCCGTTCCGCACCACCGAAATCAAACTGGGCATCCAGGGCTACCTGGCCAACGCCAACTATCCGGCATCTTCGCAGGCAAGCATCTTCGAATCGGCCTATTTCACACCTCCGACCTATATCGCGCCGCTCTACCCCGACGGCAAGCTCGGCGCCTTCTCGGGCGGCGATATAAACCCCGTGGCACAGCTCGGCGCAACGGGCTATGCCAACCAGTGGCGCAGCCAGGTTTATTCGAACCTGCGCATCACGCAGCAGATTTACAAAGGGCTCTCGGTTTCAGGCATGTTCTCGTTCGACACCTACAACTACACGAGCAACCGTTTCACCAAAACCCCGAACACCTACCACGCCACAGGACGCGACGCCAACGGCAACCTGCTCTACGAGCAAACCCGCCAGGGAACCGAAAACCTGGCCTACAGCCTCAGTGCAAAGGGTAACCGCGCCATCTATCTGGAAGCCGCAGTCAACTACCGCAACACTTTCGGCAGGCACACCGTATCGGGCATGATGCTCTTTAACCAGAGCGACGAAATCAATACCAAAGCCACCAACGTCGAAGAGGCGCTGCCCTACCGTTTCCGCGGCCTGGCAGGACGTTTCACCTACTCGTTCGACGACCGTTATTTCGGGGAGTTCAACTTCGGATACAACGGTTCGGAGAACTTCGCCCCGAAAAACCGTTACGGCTTCTTTCCGTCGGTCGGACTTGGCTGGGTAATCAGCAACGAACCCTTCTTCAGAGGCGCCACAGAGGTGATCCAGTACCTCAAACTGCGCGGCACATGGGGTCGTGTCGGCAACAGCCAGATCAGCGGACGCCGTTTCGCCTACCTGGCTACGGTCAAGGACACCAACGACACCAGTTACCAGTTCGGAAAGAACATGGACCAGACATACGGGACTACGGCCATCGACGAATATGCCGTCGACGTAACGTGGGAGATCGCCGACAAAACCAACATCGGACTGGACATGCGCCTGCTGAACAACAAGTTCAACCTGCAATTCGACGCCTTCAAGGAGTCGCGCAAAGGCATTTACCTGCGCCGCACAAGCATTCCGTCCTATTTCGGTATGATCAACAACCCCTACGGCAACATCGGCAAAGTCGAGAACAAAGGTATCGAAATGTCGGTCAGCTATGCCAATTCGTGGCGGGACTGGTCGTTGAGCGTCATGGGTAACTACTCGTTCAACCGAAACAAGGTCCTCGAAGACGACAGCACCGTGGCCTATCCCTGGCAGAAAACCATCGGCAACAAGGTCGACCAGCGGTTCGGGCTCATCGCACTGGGACTCTTCGAAAGTCCGGAGGAGATCGCCGCAGCGCCTGTACAGGTCGGCGACACGCGCCCGGGCGACATCCGCTACAAGGACATCAACGGCGACGGCAAAATCGACGAATATGACAAAGTGCCCATCGGCTGGGGAAGTGTCCCCGAAATCGTCTACGGCTTCGGATTCTCCGTAGGCTGGAAAGGCCTCTCGCTGTCAGCCATGTTCCAGGGCGCCGCACACGTCGACGCGATCCTCAGCGGCGAAGGCGTACTGCCTTTCGCACAGGGATCGAGCCGCGGCAACCTGCTGAGCAACATCACCGACCGTTGGACCGAGGCCAATCCCCGCCAGGATGTCTTCTACCCGCGCCTCTCGATCGGCAACATGAACATGAACTACGAAGCCAGCACGTGGTGGCTCAAAAATACCAGCTACCTGCGTCTGAAAAACATCGAACTCTCCTATACGCTCCCCGACCGCTGGATGAAACGCATCCACATCAACAATGCGCGCATCTTCATACAGGGCGTCAATCTGCTTACATTCAGCAAATTCAAACTGTGGGACGTGGAACTGGGCGACGGCCGCGGCGCAAAATATCCCAACATCGGTTCCGTCAGCCTGGGTATCAATTTCAACTTCTAAAATCCCCGACAAGCTATGAAACTTAAAACAATACTCACTTTACTGGCCGCCCTCGGCATCCTGACCGCCTGCAACGACGACTTCTTCGACCAGGTTCCCGACGACCGGATCACCATCGAGCAGGTATTCCAGCGCACCTCCTACTCCGAGAAATACCTGGCTACCGTTTACAGCTACATCCGCGACGAGTCGCACCGCACCAACGGCGTGCCCTGGGACCCGTGTTCGGACGACCTGGACGTTACCTACGACCGCGAGGATTACAACTCCTTCAAGATGAACCTCGGCAACTGGAGCGCATCGTCGAACTACTACGAGTACTGGTCGCACTACTACCGGGGCATCCGCTCGGCAACCTACTTCATCCAGCACATCGGCTCGAACCAGGAGATGCTCGACGATCCTACGCGCGGCCCGATCGTCGTCGAACAATACAAGAACGAAGCCCGCTTCCTGCGTGCCTGGTTCTATTACTGCCTGCTGCGCCAGTACGGCCCCTGCGTACTGCTGGGCGACGAGGTGCTTCCGGGCGACCTCGACCGCGACGATGTGAAGATGAACCTGCCGCGCAGTTCCTACGACGAGTGCGTGGATTACATCGTCGGCGAACTGGACGACATGATCGACAACAACCGCCTGCCGCTGCACTTCACCACACAGGCCGACAAGGACTACGGCCGCGCGACGCTGGCCATGTGCATGGGCCTCAAAAGCCGCGTGCTGCTGCTGGCCGCCAGCGACCAGTTCAACGGCAACCCGGCCTACGCCAACGTGGTCAACACGGACGGCAAACACCTTTTTTCGACCCGAAAAGACCCCGAAAAGTGGAACAAGGCCGCCCAGGCTGCAAAAGATGTCATCGACCTGGGAATTTTCGACCTCTACAAGGAGTACCACACCGACGGAACGCTCGACCCTTACCTGTCCTGCCGCAACGTTTTCCTGGAGAACTGGAACAGCGAGGTGATGATGGTCCGCATCAGCAACTACCTCAAACATTGGGAACGGTCGGCTTCTCCCCGGCAGTTCAGCGGCTATGAAAGCATGGGAGCGACCCAGCAACTGGTCGACGCTTTCCGCATGAAAGACGGCACGGCCATTACCCCGGACAAGGAGAGCGGCTATTCGACAACCAATTACGCGGACACCAAATCGGGCTGGGAATTCGCTCCGGCCGGGACGCGCAACATGTTCGTCAACCGCGAGCCGCGTTTCTACGTCAACATCTGCTTCAACGGCGCCTACTGGATCGGCGATCAGAAAACCCGCATCCAGCTCTACTACACCGGAGGATCGGGAAAGAAAGGCACGTGGGACTTCCCGCGTTCGGGATACATCGCCATCAAAAACGTTTCGCCCTCGTCCAATCCCAAGAACGGCAACTACATCAAGCGTCCCTTCGTCATCATGCGTTACGCCGAGATACTGCTCAACTACGTCGAGGCGCTCAACGAATACGATCCCGGGAATGCGGACATCGAAACCTACCTGAACAAAATCCGCGAGCGCGGCGGCCTGGGACCGGTCCAAAGCGATCTCAACCAGAGTCAAATGCGCGAGCAGATCCGGCTGGAACGCCGCATCGAACTCTGCTTCGAGCAACTGCGCTATTTCGACACCCGCCGCTGGCTGATCGCCGACCAGACCGACGGAGGACCCTTCTACGGCATGAACGTCGACGCAGGCAACAGCTTCACCGACGAGGCGTTCTACGAGAAAACCGTATTCGAAACCCGCGTGTTCCGGCCCGAGTTCTACCTTTTCCCCATTCCCCAGTCCGAAATCAACCGCGATCCGCAGATCGTCCAGAATCCCGGATGGTAACCGTAAAAACGAATAACGACTATGAAACTTACGAAATACCTGGCTGTCCTCTGCTGCGGAACGCTCTTCGCAGCCTGCGAAAACCCGATTCAGGACGACCTGAACGTGGACAACCCCGAGAACTATACGCGTATTTACACGGTCAACGCCGTCGACGACGCCTCCAAGAACACACTCTCATTCCCGCTCGAACGCGACACGTCGCTCATGGTCTACGCCAACCTGAGCGGAATCCGCAACCCGGGATGCGATGTGACGGTCAAATTTCGCGTCGCCCCCGAACTGGTGGATACCTACAATCAGAAGCACCAGAGCAACTACCCGATGATGCTTGATGAAAGCTACACGATCGAGAACCTCGAAGCCGTGATTCCTAACGGGAAATACATCTCCTCGCCCATCCGGATCGCCATCAACAGCCAGGCGTTCGACGGCGTGGGCGTCTTCCTGCTGCCGGTACGGATCGAGAATGTGACACCCGACCTGGCCGTCAACGAATCGTTGCAGACGGCTTACCTGCGCATCAACGGCTACTACACCGAAAATCCGTTCCCGAGATACGACAGGAGCGGCTGGTCGATCGCCGGGTTCTCGACGCAGGAGGCTGAAGCGACATCAACCTACCCCAACCGCGGATTGGCCGTTTCGATCATCGACGGCGAAAACAACACCTATTGGGGTACGCAGTGGCGCAACGCCAAACCCGGCCCGCCGCACTGGATCGCCGTCGACATGGGCGCACCCAAGGAACTGCACGGACTCACGATCCGCGGACGGTCTGACAAAGAAGGCTCCGACGTTCCCAAGAGCAGCGGCAACCCGCGTATCTTCAACATCGACGTGAGCGACGACAACCAAAACTGGACCCATGCAGGGACCTTTACCGTCGAAAACCGGATCGAGAACACGGTATACCTCGACCACAAGGCAACGGGGCGCTATTTCCGTATCTTCGTCACCGCCACGCAGGCCGACCTCTACCAGACCTGCATCGCCGAAGTATGGGCATTCTGATCCGACTAACAAATTTTTAAACCAAACGAAAGACTATGAAAAAGACTATATGTCTGTGGGCGCTGCTCCTGATTGTCGTTTCATGCACCAACGACGACAATTACAACGACCGCCACGGCGACAAAGCCGTCATTCCGCCCAAAGGCCGGATTCTCCGCGTAATGACCTACAACATCTACGGCGCACGCGCCACAAGCCCCGCCAATGCAGCCGATCTGGACGCGCTGGCCGAGGTAATCCGCCGGCAGGACCCCGACTTCGTAACCCTCAACGAGGTGGATGTCTTCACCAACCGCACGGGAAAAGACGTACACCAGGCCCGCGACCTGGCAGCCAAACTCGGTATGGAGTGGCACTTCTCGAAAGCCATCGACCGCGACGGAGGCGAATACGGCGACGCCGTGCTGTCGAAACACCCGATTATAGAGACCCGCAGTTACCGGCTCCCCTGCGCCGCTTCGCAACCGGGAGAGGACCGTTCGCTGTGCGTCATCCGCGTCGAGATCGACGGCAAAGACCTCTATGTCGCCTCGACGCACCTCGATCATCTTTCGGGCGATGCGAGCCGCCTGGTGCAGGCCAATGAGATCCGCCGTATCCGCGACACGGAACTGGACGGAGACCTCATCCTTGCGGGCGACCTCAACGCCATTCCCAGTTCGAACGTCATCGCCACGATGACCGCGTTCCTGACCAATGTCGGAACGATCGACCAATACACTTTCCCGTCGGAGAATCCCACCCGCAAGATCGACTACATACTGTATGCCCCGATCGGACACTTCGGCGTACAGAACTGCACAGTGGTTTCGCGCAGCGACCAGCAGGTCGACGGCGTCGACGCCTCGGACCACCGCCCCGTCGTGGCCGACATCCGGTTCCAGACCGAGGAAGACCTCCCGGAGAATCAGGAATAAAGCGTTCGGAAGATGAAAAAACTGCTATTCACACTCCTCGGGCTGGCAGCGGCACTGACGCTGCCGGCCCAGGATTTCAAGATCACGCATGGCCCGTGGCTGTGCGACATGACCGAAGACGGCGTAACCGTCCTGTGGACCACCGACAAACCCGCACTGTCGTGGGTCGAGGTGGCCGAAGACGACGGACGCAGTTTCTATGCCGCCGAACATGTCCGTCATTACGAGACGGTCGCAGGCCGCAAACAGGCGCACAAAACGCTCCACAGCGTGAGGCTAAAAAACCTGCGTCCCGGAACACAATACTGCTACCGCATTTTTTCGCAGCAAGTCGTCGAATGGAAACACGGGGACAATGTCCTCTACGGCAAAACCGTGGCCAGCAACGTTTACAGGCAGGCTCCGCTCCGGTTCCGGACATTCCCGGCAACGGGAACCGACTGTTCGTTCGTCATCCTGAACGACATCCACGGACGCGCCGACGACATGACCGAACTGTGCCGGGAAATCGATTTCGGCAAACACGACTTCGTAATGCTCAACGGCGACATGTCCAACAGCATTGAAAATGAGGAGCAGTTGTTCCGGGATTTCATCGACGCCTCGGTAAACCTTTACGCCTCGGAGACCCCGATACTCTACAACCGCGGCAACCATGAGACGCGCGGCGTCTTCGCCGACCGTCTGCACGACTATTTCCCGACGCGCAGCGGCCGTCACTACCAACTCTGCAAAGTCGGATCGGTCTGTTTCTTGCTGCTCGACTGCGGCGAAGACAAGCCTGACACGGACATCGAATACGGAGGGCTTGCCGACTACGACGCCTATCGCCGCGAAGAGTGCGAATGGCTCCGCAGGGCGGTGGCCTCCGAAACCTTCCGCAACGCCTCGGCACGCGTCGTCTTCCTCCATATTCCGCTCGACGGCGGAACGTGGCACGGCAGCAACCACCTCCGGAATCTGTTCCTGCCGATCCTCAACGAGGCCGGCATCAATATCATGTTCTCCGGCCACACGCACCGCTACGGCTTCCACCCGGCAAACGACGAAGTTCGGTTCCCGGTCGTGGTCAACGGCAATCAAAGCTACATACGGTGCGACATGACAGGCGACCGAATCGCGATCCGAATCGTCGGTCCCGGCGGACGCGTCGCACACACACACGAATTCCCACTCCGCTAACGAGGCGGAAAAAACAATGCCCTGCACCGAAACGGTGCAGGGCATCTTCTGTTTTTCAGAGGAAAAGCCGCAGAAATCCGCTGCGGCTGAGCCGGATCCGAAGCTGGGAGAGCGCCGCCCCGATATGCTTTTCGACGGTCTTGACGCTGATGTTGAGCCGCTCGGCGATCTCCCGGTTTTTCAGGCCTGTCGTGCGGCTCAACAGGAACACCCGGCGGCACTGCTCGGAAAGTCCCGAAATGCAGCAGTCGATCTCCTCGCTCAACTGCGATAACTGGAACTCCTCTTCGATATGGTCGGCGACAAGCGTACGAATACAGACATCCAACTCGTCCAGTCCGGATTCCCCCCCCCCGCCATTTTTTGGAGCGCAGCAAATCTATGGCACGATTCTTCACGGCGACAAACAGCAGCGGCAGCAGCGGCCGGTCGAAGTCCACCTCCTCCCGCCGTTCCCACAAGGCAAGAAAGACATCCTGCACGATGTCTTCCGACGCCTTGCGGTCATGGACCATCTGAAAAGCCCGTGCACACAAGGGTTCATAGTGATCGCGGAATAGTTGCTGAAAATACGCCGAATGGTTTTCCACAGTTTTCTCAAAATATGTCGGAATACTCCGAATCATTCAAATATAGCGATAATTCGGGAAATTGCAAAATTTGGACTGCCGCCAACTATCTCCGTCTTCGAGTAGATTCCACACCGCAGGGCATCCTGTCCCCGCTGCGCGGGGCACAGGCACAAAAAAGGCAGGACCGCTCTTGCGGGTCCTGCCTTTAATTTATCCTGCCGCCGTTACCTTCCGGCGATGCGGCAGTATCTGTCGTAGCGTCCTATCACGTCGTTCACGTAAGCCAGCGTCTGCCGGCTGCCGGTGAATCGTCCGCATCTGACCACTTCGTTCTCGTAGAATTCCGGCTCGGCCTTCAGCGTAAGGTACCGGGCCACGACCTCCCACGAGTTGGGGTTTTCTCCGTTCAGGCGGGCCAGACGGCGGGCGTCGTTCACATGGCCGATACCGCTGTTATACGAGGCCAGGATGATGCTCATGCGGTCTTTTTCAGGTGTCCCTTCCGGAAAACGGAGCGACGACATGATCTTCGACATCAGCTTGTTGGCCAACCAGATATTGGTCCTCGGATCGGTGATCTCGGCCGCGGGGACGTCGAACTGACGCGCCACCGAAGGCATGATCTGCATCAGGCCGCGGGCCCCGCTGCGCGAGGTGATGTCGGGCGTGAAGCGCGATTCGTGGTAGGCGATGGCGCTCATCAGGCGCCAGTCGTGGCCCTCCTCTTCGCTGATGTTGCGAATCAGATTGTCGTAGGCCGAAATGACGTAACTGCCCTCGGGGAGCAGCGAGTGGTGCATCTCGGCCAGTGCGTTCAGTGCGTCGTCCGTCGCGGGTGCGCTGAACTGGGCGTTGAAGCCGTAAAATGTCGTAAGAATGGTTAAGAACGCAAACGTTAATACGGTCTTTTTTAACATAAAATGTTGTTTTGCGGGCAGCTTACACCGCGCAGAACAGCACGTCAATCATAGAATCCCCATGAGATACCGATTTTGAACATGCCCGGATTGAGCGGATAGCGAGCCGCCGAGAAATATTCTCCGTTACCGAACAGTCCCTTGTTCACATGCTGATATTTCAAGAATATCCGCATTCTCTTCCACTTCGCCATTGCGAAGGCGTCCACGTAGGGATAGTTCCCCACTTCGACCTCGCGCTGGTTGTAATACACCGACAGAGCCGGATTGTAACCGGGCGCATAATACTTGGTATTATAGCGTCCGTCCAGACCGATCTGCAGGCGCAGCACATCGCGCACGACCCAGAATTCGTAGTAATACGAAAGGAAGGCGCTCAAAAGCGGAACGGGTACGACATCCTGATCCGTACTCCACTGCAACAATACCCTGTTGTCCAAATGAAGTCCGCCCAAGCGGAAATCTTTGCGAGCATACACACTCGTGAGGCTGACGTTGCCGCTGTGCTGGGCGACGTTGCTGTCCGACGCATAGTAAATCTTGTCGGAGACGACTCCCTGCCATGCCCCCGCTTCGAACGCGAAATCGGGAACCGAAAACTTGACCTCGAACCGAGTTTCATTCTCCTTGCTTAAAGGAGTGTTCCATATATAATGGTTAGAGAATAGATTCTCCTGCCAGTAGTTCGGCGAACGGCGGTCCATCGAGAACCGGCCTTCGAGAATCAGGGGGTGTCCGCGGAGATAGCCTTTCAGCGCGAGGTGCGCGCCGATCGAAAGGTCTCCGCCTCTGTATCCCGCCGGGTAGAACTTGAGGTTCGCGTCCCAGTCGACATATTTCTTTATCTTTCCGCTGACGGAGCCGTAAAAGAAGTAACTCGTCTTGTTGACCTTCGTGTACTTCCCCGTCAGGTAATCTTTCAGTTCGAATTGCGAGTAGGTGTGCATGTCGATGCCGATGCCGGCGTCGAGCGTTCCCACGATCCCGTTCCGGTCCCAGGGCTGCGCCTGCACGAAAAAGCGGTTCGAAATGTTCCGCTCGTAGATCGAGTCGCGCGTCTCCGCAGGGTTGATGAACCAGTTATCGTAATAATGCCCCTTCGCGGAGACGAAATCGCCGTTCTCGTCCCGGTGGTCCCGTTCATTCGTATAAGGCTCGTTCCTGTCGGTGTAGACCTTACTCCACGAACTGTACTCGAACGAATGGCCGATGTACACCGCCGAAAGATTCGCCATCGAGAAATCGCTCTCCGTAAGCCGCTGCAACGGAATGCCGTAGGACTGCGTGACGAAGAAGGCGTTGTTGCGGTAGAGGTTCTTGGCCTCGGCGTCGGCCAGCCGCATCGGCACGCCCGAAGGCATCTCGAACGTCGTATCCGCAATGGCCCACTCGCCGACCACGCCGCCGTTCTCCTGCTGCTCGATGTGGTTGTTGTAGTAGCCCGCATGGACCGAATACCGCCTGCCCGTGTGGCTGACGGCCACCGCAAGGTTGTGGTTCTTGGTCCGCGACCAGACGTACTGGCCGCGCGTGCCCCGCGCCTTGTAGTCGATGTTGAAACCCGTCGTCGGAGAGATGTTCTGCGCATGCATGATGCCGAAATTCTCCTCACGGAAACGCTTCTGCCCCGACTCTGCGTAATTCATCCGGATCATCGGCTTCTTCGTGTTGTAGAAGGGCACGTTCTCCATGTTGTAGGTGTAGGCGTAGTAGGGACTCGCAAAACTGAAGTCAAAGAACTGCGGACGCCGGAAATAGTTCAGCGGCAGCGACGTCTGGCCCAAAGCTCCCTGGGCGATGTCGCCCACGTCCTCCCGGTAGAACGGATAGTCGATCCGGTAATCGGTCAGCGTGGTGTCCAAAGGCCCGATCTCGACGCGGTTGAAATCGCGGCTCACGTGCCATTTGAAGTTGTTCAGCGCGCGGATCGAGTCATTGAAAAAATAGGACTCGAGCGGCTTGCGGATTTTCCGTTCCTTCTTGGTGGTGTCCTGCGGCTGCTGGTTCTCGCCCTCCTCGCCTTCGGTCTGCTCGTAGGGATTGCTGCCGTAGAGGTTACCCGTCTGGCCGTTGCGCTGCGCGCGCTGCAAGGTCTTCGCATCGAAGCCCTGGGAGCGCACCGCCTCGGGCGCTGCAAAAAACAGACCGAGCAGGAGCGTCAGCAATATGCGGTTCGAAAATCTCGACATGTCAGCCAAAGAGCGGAAATCCGCGGCAAATGTAATTAAAAAATTTTAAATATACAACTATTCGGCTTTCCCACAGCCTTTTGTCCGGCAGGCAAGCCCCCGCACCAGCGAAACGAGGATATACAGCACGATGATCGCCGGCACGGCGTAACCGCGCAGGAGGACGGCCGTCACGACGGCCGCGATGATGAATCCGTAGCGCAGTTCGTTCCCTTTCCAGCCGAAGCCGTGGAATTTAAGGGCGAACATCCTCACATTCGAGATCATCAGCAGTCCCACGACCACGGCAATGGCAGAAATCGCCTCGCGCGGAAGTTCCAGTCCGCTGGTCTCGAACAACAGCCCCAGCGAACCGCAGAGCATCGCCGCCGCCGGGCTGGGCAGTCCGCAGAACTCCGTGCGCTGCGTGTCGTCGATATTGAATTTCGCCAGCCGGAGCGCAGAGAAGGCCGCCAGCACGAACACGGAATACCCCCACAGCCCCTCGCCCCCCGCGGCATAATACACGTTCAGCAATACGGCGGCAGGTGCCATTCCGAAACTGATGCAGTCGGCCAGCGAATCGAGTTCCTTACCCAGCGGCGAGTAACTTTTCAGCAGCCGTGCGGCAAAGCCGTCGAGGAAGTCGAACACGGCGGCCGTCACGATCAGCACCAACGGCCAGAACAGGTTGCCGTAGCGCAGCGCCGCCACCGTCGCCCCGGCTCCGCAGAGCAGGTTACACAGGGTCAGGATATTGGGAAATGTAAACAGTTTGATTTTCATAGCGAATCATTTAAGCGTTTCACA
>OGFF01003045.1_pt1 | contig 13305 bp, 15 predicted proteins | sample 1570751 | NCBI WGS metagenome assembly OGFF01 (sample SAMEA2581951, study PRJEB24529) | metagenome | biome: Human gut stool | place: China | collected 2011 | reverse complement strand
AAAACTGTGTTAAACTACTTTTATTGTAGCTTGACACAGTTTAGTTTACACTCTCCCCCTCCTTAATGAATTCTTATATGTGTTTGTAATTACCAATTATGAAATTTTCCTATTTCCGATTTGGATTTTAATACATTTCCTTTATAGCAGTAATACATCAATGTTAACACATTGTTTTTTAAAGAAGCAACATCTTTTATGGTCAACCCTTCTTCTGTTATATAGCTAAAGGTAAATTTTCCATTAGCCCAAGTTACTTTTTGATAGTCTGTGTAGTATGTTCTTGGTCTTCCATTCTCATAATTTACGGCCTTGTATTTCACTCTAATATTAGTCCCCACCTTCTCTATTACAAGGATCATTTCTACGTCTCCTTGTTCACATTTCCATTCACCTACATAGGATTTCATTGCAGGTATGTACTTAATGGTTTGTGCTTTGACTCCCAAAGTTGTCATAAGCATTAATAAAATAAATGCAATCTGTTTCATTGTAAAAATTTTTTATATTAATATTCTTGTTCTTCTTCCTCATACATAGACTTACCTTTACTGTAGCCCTCGTCATATCCTTCTTCATACCCTTCTTCATATTTGGTTTCATAGTAATTATAATAATCATTTGAGTCATCATAATTTGCACCATGATTATACCCATTCTTACCATCTTCCAATCCTTGCTCATACCCATCATCGTACCCATTATCATAGGCATCATCAGGGGATTCTGCTCTACCGCTTGTTACAATCGGTTCTGATTGTTGTATTGGTGCTGTGTAAGTAGGAGGGTTGTTTGATGGTTGTGTATAGGGAGTGACAATTGGGGTGTCAGATGTAGTACTATTAGTAGACTCTTCCTTTTGTGAACTGCCTATAAAATAAACAAAGAATCCTACAATTAGAATGACTATCCAACAGCCACAACCTAATTTGCTATAATCATCCATAATATTTAGTTACATTAAACTCAGTTTTTTAAATTGGACATAATGATGATATAAACACTTTTGTGTTATCCTCTCAATATGTAGAAGCATCTTTTCTGCTTGCACAATATTACTTTTAATATATTCAATTGAAATTGGCTTAGCTGAATGAGAATAATGATGTTCTATATTGTTCCTTAACTGATGAATAGCTTTAAAATCTTTCCAAAACTCAGATATATTCATTTCTGGCAAATTGTTATGCTTCCTTATGACATAGAAATGTTTCTCTATATCGGAAATTCCATGAATATTGCCTTTATCTTTTTTGTACTCGTCCGCAGATTTATTTCTTGAGTATGAAATTCTTTTTAACAGTTCTTCCATATGCTTCTCAGCATAAGAATATATTTTAGAAATAAGCATTTCAAATGATTGATTATGTAGTGATTCATATAGTTCAATAACGTCTTCGTATTGAACTTTTATGCTATACTTAATCTCATAATCGTCACTTGATTCATCCGAAATTTTAATTTGCCTGTTTATATTCTCTATTTCTTTTTTATAAAAAGAATCTATATCACAGGCAAGAGTATCAAGCATTTTGGCATAATCTTCAATGCTGGCTTGTAAATCGTTTCTTCCTTTTGCTATTGCCATATCATTTATCGTTTATAATTATCACACATACATTTTTTATGATGCTAGGTTTTATTTTTCATTACCCACGTAATAATTTTAAAAATATAACGTCCTAATATTGTTAAGGATAAAGCTATTATTGCTGCCCATATCATATTATCTATTAAATCATTTTTAAAACCACTTTGTCGATAATCGTTTATTGTACTCCAAAAATCTTCTTTATCTTTTTGCGCATCTACTATTGCTTTTTCTTTTAAGGACTCTTGAAGGTCTTTACTTAATCGTTTTTCTTTTGCTATACTATTTGCATAATTCAGCGCACTTTCTTTATTCATACTTATAATTGACGCATAATCTGTAGAACTTAATGGAATAAAATCCATAGCAAAAGCAGCAGCTTCAAGGCCTTTCAAGGGATGTTTTAATTTTGAATAGTCAGGTGCCATTAATACTTTTATAGCATATTGTCTTTGCCAGTCCTCCATCCAATGGTCTGTTAAAGATGATGGATCATAACAACTTTCGCCATAGTAGGAATTATCATCCATTTGTTTTATATCTTTTTGATGAACAATGGAAAATCCAATAATATACGCCAGCCACAGTACGAATGCGATTCCTAACATTTTTAGGTTGGCTACTATTTCATTTGCAGCTGTTGATTTCTTCATAATTGGCTTCTTCTTTATTTCGACCTTTAACGATGAGTCTTCTTTGGCTGAAACTACTATTTCAGCTTCTGCCTTAATTTCATTAGAATTATCATTTGTAGTCATAGAGTCATCTACTAAAGTTCCACAATATTTGCAGAACTTAGAATCATCAGCTATTTGTTTTCCACAATTTTTGCAATACATATTTCTTTAATTATAATTTTATTTGTTATTTCTGTTTTATTATATTTGTTGTCCTTATATTAATGACTTCATCTGTACTATTTCCATTCCTGAGATATTTGTTTAATTCTATCATTCAACTCTTTGAGTTTATTTACCAACTCCTCAAAAGGTACAGACTTGCCGTAAATCATGTGCATGCGCATATTCTCATAGTCGTCTTTCCATTGCTCTATGATAGAAGCAGGTGGCACGATGTTGAGTGTTGCTGGATAAAGCGTATCATAGTCAAATCCACGCAATCCGATAAATGTGCGTCGGTGTTCTACCACTTGACGGTAGAGGCATGCATCATTGATGGCTCGTTCTGCTATTGGCGTTTTTAGCATCTGTCCAATGTCGTACATGTGACGTGACATCCGTTCCACTCTGATTAAATCCTTCGGCTTAGCAAATTCCTCATGGAGCAGGAAAATCTTTTCAAGGAATGTGCGTTCTGGAAGAACTGCACGTACCATGAACTTGGGTTCTGCAAAAGGAGTGTTCGGATATACCTGGTCTATCATTGAATTGAGGGCAATCTCACTTACAGGCTCACTCATTGATCTACCACTAACCTCGATTTTCACCTTTGGCAGGATATATTGGTTTCCGTCCAGTCCATCTATAGGGAAGGACAGGACAGAATCGTAGTTGATATTGATAACCTCTGGGTCTGTAGTTGAAATCGGAGTGATATTAACATTAACCTTGAATTTCTCTTTTGATATGCCATCTTTATATAGTTGCTCAGCCAAGTCATACTGCATAGTCTCTCTGACGAAAGAACATGCTTCACGGCGTAATTTGTCGCTAATTTGCGTCTTTGAGAGAGTTCCGCTGAATCCAAGAAACTCTCTGTCAATAGCGATGTCTATATCCTCTGAGAAGCGGTCTATCAGATGCCAGCACTTGCTTAGCGATGTACCGCCCTTGAAAGACAGATGGTTTGCATACGGCAAACTGAACATGGCGCGGAGGACTGCCGTAACCCACCAGTCCTTTTCTATGACCTCCCGCTGCCGTATGTTTAACTCATTAGAAACACGGTCAAGTATATCGAGGCTGTCTTCCTTTGATAAATCAATGAATTTCATCGCTGTAATATTGTTTTTATCCATGTGGGAGCAAGCACAATGTCATGATTGTAGTCTTGTTCCGAGACATGTTCCTTTATCATATTTTTTATTATTCCCTTTTGTTCCTCCGTTATTGCCTTCTCTCCAATCTCACGCATGGCAAGAACTGCCAATTGCATCAGTTGGGATTGATAAGCGAAATTACTCAGGTCGTTGCTATGGCGGAACGTGATGCTCTTTCCATTGCCGAATTTTACTTGTCTTGCAGAGCCATCTGTTATATAGATAATGTTAGCCGGAACCTGCGTGGATAGCCCTAACTTATTCAGTGCGTATGCCCCTGTTGGTATGACACGTGCATTATCACGCTGTGCTATTTTTAGGACGATAGCATCTAAAGATGGCTCTCGCAGTGTGCCATCCCACTTATCATATAAAGGTATATAGTAAATGCCTTTGGCAAAACGACGTAACTTCTCATTACGGCACAAGCGGCTTAATCCCGAACGTACTGCATCGGGAGTACCACATATTGTAAAATCATCAGGAATAAGTATTGTTCCCTCTTTTGCCTGTTCTACAATATTGTGCATCGCTGTGTATGAACTATTAGCACCCATAATTGTAATTTTGCCACAAAGTTACAAACTTTTTGTGTCAATCAATACAGATCACCTAATTATTTGCAGCAAAGCCTCAATATTTTCCTTTATTTATACAATTCTAATATTTCTTCCCTTTAAAAATTAAATTTTTCCTTGCGTTTAGCTGCTTTTTCCTTATTCTGTCAAAACTGCGACAGCATGTCGCAGAATTGCATTATCCTATAGACACTCCATAAATATAACCATGGAACTATTTAAAAAACAACACTTATAGTATAAAAGATGCACACTTTTGAACTTTTGTGGTTTTCAAAAGTTAAATCAGTTAAATATCACCCAATTTTCTGTATTCAAGCAGAAACCAAGCCACTTTTCTATCGTATTAACTACAAATAACTGATATTCAAATATATACATATACTGGGGTTGCAGTAGTTTAACTTCAATCACAATTCCTTCATCTGTAATTTCGTTGAATAGATATTGTTTTAGAGATTGCGGCAGTTTAACTTCTGTCACCATACCTTCATCTGTTGAATCGATTGGAGATTTTTGCTTTAGTGGATGCAGACTAGACACGATTTGTTTTAGAGGTAAACGTCCTGCCATTTTTTTGCTCTGGGATCAAATACCAGAAGACTGTATTATTAAAGTTCCTGCCGAATATCTCCAGGATTACAAGAAAGCTTTTGGAGACTCATATTATTATAATATTTCTGCCTGGAACCCTGATGAATCAGGCGATGGAGATAAGCCGGTTACTCCTTGCGCCACTCCATCCGTTTCTTACGAATCAGGAGAGTTGAAGTTCGCTTGCGAAACGGCGGGAGCAAAATATCACTATACTATCAACGATAAGGATATGGCTACAGATGCACTTAGCGAAGACGGTAAGGTATCGCTTTCTGCTGCTTATAACATATCAGTATATGCTACAGCTGATGGCTATTCTCCATCCGAAAAGGCGGAGGCTACCCTTTATTGGATTAACGCCAATCTGGAAACAGCCAATATCAACCTGGCTAAAACTCGTGGCATCGTGGCTTCTGCCCATGATGGCATCGTCAGCATTTCTGGCCTTGATAATGGCGAGGTGGTTAAGTTCTATGCAGCTGATGGCAAACTTCTGGGTTCATCTTCTGCCGTTGGCGGTGTTGCATCATGCGCCGTATCAGAAAAGATGGTTATTGCTAAAATCGGCATGAATACCATCAAAGTCTTAATAAAGTAAAGTATGAAGTGAGCAGAATGCAGCTCATGATATTACCTACCCATCCATAAAAGTAAGGAGAGGAAGTGTAGCACTTAAAAATGCGCACATTCTCTCCTTTTTTGTTATTTTGTAGTTAAATTTTATTTATGTATTAACGTTTTTGAAAAATATACCCTGCTAATTCAATTAGGTAAGCATTTAAAATGTAGATTTGGCGATATTTTACTTAAAAACATTTGGAGATTTAAGATTTTTGTTATACCTTTGCGTTCAAAAGATAAATGAAGGTCCCGCCTCTGACGAGTTTTCACTTGTTGGAGACGGGACCTTTTTTATGTCTGAAAATATAGAATTAACAAATAAGATATTAACGTAAAAACAAATGACTTATGAAAGCAAATAAATTGAACGACGAAGAATCTGCAGAAAAATTGATGGAGGAATTTGGAGAGGAAGTAGAAGAGAAGCTTAGATTGGGACTGAGCAAGGAGGACCTCTTCTTTATTCATAATGAGTATTTTGAGATCAACCCTATATTCAAGTACTACGAAAAGGTACTTCGTTGTGCTTATATTGCCAAAAGCAGGTATATATCTATAGATGCTGTGTCTATGAGTGAAGATGACTGTTCTGAAGTAGCTTTCTATTTTATCATGAAATTTATTGATAAAATATTAGGTATGATACCAAAGGGAGAAAAGAATTCGGATTCTATTGTGTTCTGCATGCGAAAGGTACCTTTACAACTTTGTAACTTATATGAAGAGATATGGGGAAAAGATGAATCTGATAAATATAACAAGAACTCTATTCGATGCAAGAACAGAATACTAGCAGCTACCGAAACTATTTATATTGTACTAAGCTATGTTTATTTTACGGAAAATTTTAGTTGTGCCGTTTTTGACTCTCTCTCGTATAATCCTTATTTCCCAAATGAGTATGGTTTAACAAGAGATGATTTTCGTTTTATTTCTGGAGTGGGTGATCTGTACTGTTCTCAACAAAATATAGATATTAAGGATTATATGAGAAAAACATACAATAGGCTGTCTCCGAAAAAACGCATTTCGAAAATCATAGATGATCATAAAATGAGCGGTCGTAACGCCCGCATCAATCACTCCAATATTTATATTAAAGATGGTAAGAAGACGGGAATTGTTGTTGTGCTGGAAGGTATGGCGAAAGCTGGCTGGCTGGTAGATCATAGAGGTGACAAGATTACAAATATTGGTGATAGTGTTGAGTTGATTCTTGAAAAATTGTTTAATGATAAAAAACCAAAAAATGAGGCGCAACTGTTGTCTCATGCCAAAAATGTGGGATTGGCAGATGTTACGCATTTTATCGATGAGATAAAGCGTTCATTTTAAGATAGTTAAAGGATGCTATTGAAAAGTCCATAAATTCTGCAAGTAAAACTAAAACAATGCTTTCGCCGAATAGTCGTATATTTGCAGCGCATTCCTACGAAGGGGGTGCCCGATATAAATGTATTATTTCGGTGTGAGGCCTTATGCGGAACAAAACATCAAAGTCGGAATTTATTAATATAGAATTTCGATTATGAACAACAAGGAACTAATCTTGACAGGTATTAAAAACCTGAAAATGCAGATAAAAAGATTAAAGACCGAGGTTTATACCTTGGAGAATATGGTAGGAGATATGGAGAATTCTCTTGATAGTGAAGATACTAATGTAACTTGTACTGATGAGCCCGTATTGCCAAAGTCCTTAGACTTTCAAGAGATGAAGGACTTGCTGGATAAGCTTGCAGAAGCTGGTATCCTGAAGGCATCCTATGCCTTGAAGAACCAGTCGTGGACTGAGCGTAGCGTGATTGTTGCATTCCTGTCTGGAAAAGTACAGAGAAAGTGCATGTGGAAGCCTTTTGCAGACTTGTGGCATTGTGACAAAGGTGCTATGGAGAGTGCTTACCAGAAGCATTGTGATACTAAAGCTGCAAAGCTTTATTATAAGAAATTGGAGCGAAGTATTGGGTAATACCAGTTGGTAGCCTACCAACCGACTACCAAGCAGGAACCAAAAAATCGCCGTACCTTTGCCCCGCAATCAGTTGATAAAGCTGGTTGCGGGGCTTTTCTGTATCCGGAAACCTGGTACCACTTCTGGCGTATGGAATTTGGCGAATGGTCGCAGCCTCAATCATATAAAATAAGTATCAGATATGAAAGAACTGATTCCTTATATTTTTGAGCATCCGCAGTACGGAAAGCTCAGAGTGGTGGTGGAAGAGGACAGAATTTACTACGACCTCTTCGATGTGAAGAAAATCTTCGTGAAGACGGCGCAGCAACTCTTCGAGGTTATTGCCGACTCAGAAGGAGAACTGAAAAACTTCAATGTGGTGATGAAGCCTGCGAAGAAGAACCAGCACAACCTCTTCTACAGCGATGAGGTCATGGGTGTGGAAGCCGCACACAGAAAGAAGAACGTGGCTGCTAATTTCAACTTCTGCGACGAGAAGTTGGTTGCCGACATGGTGGATGCTGAATGCGCCACAGAAAAACTGTCTGCCAAGTGGGTGCTGGGGTATGTGAAGAAGTGTGTGAACGACCCTGTGATGTCGATGACTCATGCGGCACAAGGCGTGGTGATGATTTCAGACAACACCATCCTGGAGCCTATCAACATCTATATGGATGTGACGGGGATGCTCATCATCAACGACCAGCTTTTTGGATTAATACATGCTTTCTAAAAAATTTTATATATTTGTTTATATGAGTAAGACTAGTTTTGACGCTGCAGCTCAGGCTGCAATGGCTAAGAATGCAGCTCAGGCTGCAAAGCAGGCGCTTTTGAACGCCCAGAAGGTGGATGCCAGTATCATTACTGACGAGTGTGGTAAAATTGCTATCCGCAAGTCGCCATGGAACGATGCGGAGATTATCTCGGATAATCCGAAGGTGATTCCGGGCAGAATGGTGTGCAGCGGTGGTGATTTCGGTGACCAGCTCGACTTCAAGCCTTATGCGCAGACGGGCGAGAAGAAATACACCGAGATTATCCATACCTCGCATGGTGCCCTTAGAACTTCACCGCAGCGTGTGTTCGCTTCATTCTCCTTCCCGAAGGAGATGAACAAGGTTGACATCATGAAGTACCTTTACAAAGAGGTGCTGGAGATGAGAGGTAAGGTTAAGAAGTTTAAGGAGGATATTGCATGGGAAGACTACAAGTAATGGCGCTGAACCCTGCACGCAAGGGCAACATGGGAAGAATCAACTCTTCCCAGCCCCTGGCGGTGTACGACCAGCTGATAGCCCAGCCGTGGTTGAAGGGGGTGATAGGGCAGATTCGTGGCGAGAAACCGATAGCTGGCGTGAATGCTCTGGATGTTTCGAATGCTTCGGATGAGAAGAATGCTCAGGATGAGAAAGCGCTGGCGAAGGCTAGGGAGGAACTGAAGAAGCAGTTGCCTTTCAGAGCCATCCACTACTCCTGCTTCAGAAACAACCACCGTTCGCAGGGCGATGCTGATCCCGAGAGTTTCCTGTTTCAGACCACCGTGGATGTGGATGATGCGGAGTATGTGGAGAAGGCGCTGGAGAAGGCTCGTGAGCTGAACTGCAGCGACACCATCTGGAAGGGCATGCTGCTGCATCTGGAGTATTCGGCAAGAAAGAAGCTGCACATTGATATCCGTATGCCGGTGGGGATGACCATCGAGGAGACGCAGCGTGCGTATTGCGAGGCTTCGGGGATTCCCTATGACAAGAGCTGCATCACGCCCGAGAGAATGATTTTTATTACGGATTGCGTTCTTGAAAAACGAGGGACGCCTAGCGGGATTGCGTTCTTGAGAATAAAATGAGGGTGCATCAGAAAGCCATCACGGCTTTTGATACACCCTCTCGGTTTATATGAAACAAAAATCTAAATCGGACTGGAATCAGAGCTTATTTCTCCAGAAGCTTCTGGCTCATGTTGAGTGCAGCCTTTCGGCCATCTCCCATGGCGAGAATCACGGTGGCACCACCTCTCACGATGTCGCCTCCGGCATAAATCTGCCCGATGGAACTCTGCATCTCATCGTTCACGGCGATGGTGTTCTTTCTGCCAAGTTCCAGACCCTCGATGCTCTGAGGAACCAGTGGGTTAGGGCTTACACCCACGGCTACAATCACCTGGTCGCATTCCAGAGTGATGGTCTTGCCTGTAGTCTCTGGGCGACGGCGACCGCTGGCATCTGGCTCGCCAAGCTGCATCACATCCAAGACCACAGCCTTTACGGCACCCTTCTCATCCGCCTCATATTCCTTTGGATTATGTAAGGTCATGAAGTTGATGCCTTCTTCCTTGGCATGCTTCACCTCTTCGAGGCGGGCTGGCATCTCTGCCTCCGAACGGCGATATACCAGGGTTACCTCGGCTCCCAGACGCTTGGCGGTGCGGCAGCTGTCCATCGCTGTGTTTCCGCCACCTACTACCACCACCTTCTTGCCCAGATTGATAGGGGTATCGGTATGTGGATTGGCAGCATCCATCAGGTTGACACGGGTAAGATACTCGTTGGATGACATGATGTTCAAGGCATTCTCGCCAGGGATGTTCATGAAGTTAGGGAGTCCGGCTCCCGAACCTACGAAGATGCCCTTGAAGCCCTGCTGCTCCAAATCCTTTACGGAGATGGTCTTGCCCACGATGCAGTCGGTGATGAACTTCACGCCCATCTTCTGGAGATTCTCTATCTCCACATCCACGATGGCATTTGGTAGTCGGAACTCCGGGATGCCATATTTCAACACGCCGCCTATCTCGTGCAGAGCCTCGAACACGGTGACGTCGAATCCCTTCTTCGCCATATCGCCTGCAAAGCTCAGACCGGCAGGACCCGAACCTACTACGGCTATCTTGATGCCGTTTGCCGGGTCGCATTCCGGTACGGAGATGTTGCCGCTCTGACGCTCGTAGTCGGCTGCAAAACGCTCCAGGTAGCCGATGGCTACGGCTGGCTCGTTCATCTTGAGGTGTACGCACTTGCTTTCGCACTGCTTCTCCTGCGGACAAACTCTACCGCAAACGGCTGGCAGGGCTGAGGTGTTCTTCAGAACCTTGGCGGCGGCAAGGAACTGGCCACGCTCAATGTTCTTGATGAAGGATGGGATGTTGATGCTCACAGGGCAACCCTCCATGCAGGTAGGCTTAGGACAGTCGAGGCAGCGCTTTGCCTCGGTGAGTGCCATCTCCTTGGTCAAGCCGATGTTCACTTCTTCGGTGCGGGTGGTAGCACGATATACCGGGTCTAGCTCCGGCATTTTCACACGCTCGATGGCGGTGCGCTCCTTGGCTTTCATCGAAGAGCGCAGTTCCTTGCGCCACTCGGCATTACGGTCGGTAAGTTCTTCTATGGATGCATCGGTAGGCTCCACATCCATCGTCACGTCTGTGGTCTCCTTCTTCTTCTTGGCATCCACCGTAGCCAGATGTTCCTCGAAGTGCTCCATCTCCTCGCGCTCCACATCCTTGAAAGTGCCCATGCGCTTGAACATCTCGTCCCAATCTACCTGGGCGCCATCAAACTCAGGACCGTCGATGCAGACAAACTTGGTCTTGCCGCCGATGGTTAGACGGCAGGCTCCGCACATGCCGGTGCCGTCCACCATGATGGTGTTGAGCGATACATCGGTAGAGAGATTGTATTTCTGGGTGAGGAGGCAGCAGAACTTCATCATGATAGGAGGGCCGATGGCGAACACCTTGTCGATGTGCTCCTGGTTGATGAGCTTCTCGATGCCCACGGTTACCACGCCTTTCTCGCCGTAGCTTCCGTCGTCGGTCATGATGATGAGTTCATCGCTGGATGCGCGCACTTCATCCTCCATGATAACGAGGTCTTTGCTTCTGCCTGCAATCACGGATAATACTCGGTTGCCTGCGGCCTTCAGCGCCTTGATGATAGGGAGCATAGGGGCCACGCCCACGCCACCACCGGCGCAGATTACGGTGCCGAAGTTCTCGATGTGGGTAGGGTTGCCGAGTGGTCCCACCACGTCGTGAATCTCATCGCCCTCGTTCAGGGCGCAGAGCTTGGTAGAGGAGAGACCTACCTTCTGTACCACCAGCGTGATGGTGCCTTTCTCGATGTCGGCATCGGCGATGGTAAGCGGCATGCGCTCGCTGTTGTTATCTACACGGATAATCACAAAGTTGCCAGCCTTGCGGCTCTTGGCGATGAGTGGAGCTTCCACATCGAAACGGAATACCTTTTCTGAGTATTGTATTTTCTTGATAATCTTGTTCATTGGCTACTAACTTTTTATGTTGAATATTATCTGTTCTTTCTCTTTCTTATTATTAGTTGTTGTAAGTTTGCTCATGGTATAGAAAACGCAAAAGGATAACTGCGGCCGCCTTGATGGGGTAGCCGAAGTTATCCTCGTACAATATGTTTTATTTAAATTTTATCGAATGAATCGAATGAATCGATGTTTTATCGAATGAATCGAGTTAATCGAAATTCTTGTCGTCGAGCATTTCGAATCCGCAGTAAGGAACCAATACCTTAGGTACGCGGATACCCTCTGGAGTCTGGTTGTTCTCCAGGATGGTTGCTACGATGCGTGGCAAGGCGAGAGCAGAACCGTTAAGGGTGTGGCAAAGCTCAATCTTCTTGTCCTCTGCATGGCGATAGCGGCAGTGGAGACGGTTGGCCTGGTAGCTCTCGAAGTTAGATACTGATGAAACCTCCAGCCAGCGGCCCTGTGCTGCACTCCATGTCTCGAAGTCGTAGCAGATAGAAGAGGTGAAGCTCATATCACCACCGCAGAGACGGAGGATGTGGTATGGCAACTCCAGCTTCTTCAAGAGACCCTCTACGTGGTCGAGCATCTCGTTCAGGCTCTCGTAAGAGTGACCTGGCTTGTCGATGCGTACAATCTCTACCTTGTCAAACTGGTGCAGGCGGTTCAAACCGCGAACGTCCTTGCCGTAGCTACCAGCCTCACGACGGAAGCAGGCAGAGTAAGCGCAGCGCTTGATAGGGAGATCCTTCTCGTCGAGGATAACATCGCGGAAGATGTTGGTTACAGGAACCTCAGCTGTAGGGATGAGGAAGAGGTTGTCGAGATTAGCGTGATACATCTGACCCTCCTTGTCTGGCAACTGGCCTGTGCCGCGACCGGAATCCTCGTTTACTACGTATGGAGGCTGAATCTCCAGGTATCCGCTCTTGCGGGCCTCGTCGAGGAAGAATGCCTCGAGAGCACGCTGGAAGCGAGCCATCTTACCGATATATACTGGGAAACCGGCACCTGTAATCTTCACACCGAGGTCGAAGTCAACAAGGTTGTACTTCTTCAAGAGATCCCAGTGGCAGAGAGCGTCTGGGCCGAGGTTAGGCTTCTCGCCGCCTTCCTTTACAACCACGTTGTCGGCCGCATCCTTGCCCTCAGGAACCTGCTCGCAAGGGATGTTAGGGATTTCGAGCAACTGGTTGGTCATATCGTTCTGTGCCTTCTCCATGATTTCTTCAAGAGCCTTGGCGTCAGCCTTGAGCATAGCTACCTGAGCCTTGGCGCTCTCAGCTTCCTCTTTCTTGCCTTCCTTCATCAGGGCACCAATCTGCTTGGCAAACTGGTTAGCCTGCTGCTTGTTGTTATCCAGCTTCTGCTGAGCTTCGCGACGAATCTTGTCGTACTCCAAAACTTTCTCTACGGCCTCACGAGCATTTGGGAAATGCTTCTTTTCAAGACCTTTAACTACACGTTCAGTTTCTTCACTGATGAGTTTAAGTGTAAGCATAATATTTCTTTTTTATATTAATTTTCCTATTTGAAGGCAAAATTACAAAAAATATTTGTGATAGCGCAAGATTTTGGCAACTTTTTTGCCGAGAAGGGTAGAATTAAAGTTTTTTCGTGGTTTTTATGGGGTTAAACGAAGAAAGCCTGCTCTAGGTATGAGCAGGCTTCTATGTTGTTTGTTTGGA
>OGFF01003038.1_pt1 | contig 13345 bp, 10 predicted proteins | sample 1570751 | NCBI WGS metagenome assembly OGFF01 (sample SAMEA2581951, study PRJEB24529) | metagenome | biome: Human gut stool | place: China | collected 2011 | reverse complement strand
ATGGTGTGTTGGAAATTATACAGGACGCACCAAAGGGAGAAACAAATTATCGCCGAATATTAAGAAAACGAATGAAGTAATAACCACAGCACAAACCGCTGCTACATGGAATCCAACAAACCATGCAACAGCGGTTTTCCTTTACCGTTTTTTCCTCTGGTTGATAGGCGTTCCCGTTTTCTTTGATTTTTGGAGAATCCGAATAAGCCAGCGAAATTCTTCATCTGACAGATTTTTATAGTTGATACCGAGCTGCTTGCAGTAAAGCACTGCCAGTTTTTCCAAACGGCTGCCCTTGAAATTTTCGACCGCTTCCAGATTTTCTTTCAGTTCATTGGCAACAGTGGTCTGGGGCGCACTCTCACTATCCTTTTTATGGGTTTCCCGAATATCCCGGATAATCAGGTTTAGGTCATCCAGAACCATGTGACTGAAATACTCATCATCACTGATACATGAAAAAGCATGGGCGGGAAAAAGATACCGCAGCATGGCTGGCCCATGAGTTTGACGGCGGCGACGGCAAAACCCTGTTTGCGGTCCGTCCAGAAAGTCCCAACGGAACGGCGCTGCCCTGGCCCAAGGTGCAGCGCCGGATTGCCCAGCTCATCAAGGAGGAGCGTTTCTATACCCAGGCCGAGCAGGACAATTTGGATGATGTGGACCCCATCGCTATCCGGGAGACCCTGGCTCAGCGTGGGATTGTGGACGGACAAGTTGTGAACCCGGAAAAGCTGGACAGCGATCCCTTTGTGCAGCAGGTTATGGCCGATGCACAGCGGATTGCTGCGGAGGAAACGCCGGAGCAACCCACACCACCAGACTTATCCGATCAGCCCATCACCCGCACGGGGGACACTATCACTATTGGAAACGGTGAACCGGTCCATGAGATCGACATTACTGTGTCGGATGAGGAATATGAAGCAATCCGGCAGACCATCCCGGAAGAAAAAGCCTATCTTGCCAATAGAAAAAATGTGGGCGCATTGGAGATTTCCAATGCGCCCACTGTCTATATAAGGGGAAAGAAATATCATGATACAACAAAGTGTTGATAAAATCGCATTAAAGCTTATTCATATGATGTTTCGTAAGGGTATGATTGACACATCGGTATACCGACAGATCCTAAGACGGTATGCATGAAAAGTCAAGGATAGTACCGGATATCGTCGCATCCTAAACAAATGTAGCCTCCCCTTTTATACTTGAAGCGGAGGTGATCAGATGAACAATATGCAACAACTGTACTTCGGAAATCTAGCTTTAGACCCTAACCGACAGCGCCGGATCGTTTATTATGGCCGTGTTTCAACAGAACATGAGGCTCAGCTTGAGGCTTTGGAAAAGCAGATGCAGTGGTACGAGGACCAAACAAAGTATCATCCAAATTGGACTGTGGTAGGTAAGTACATCGACGAAGGGATTACTGGAACACTCGCTAAAAAGCGTCCTTCATTTATGAAGATGATTGAGGACGCCAAACAGCGAAAGTTTGATCTTATCGTCACTCGTGAGGTATGCCGTTTTGCAAGAAATACCGTAGACACTTTGGTACTTACTCGTGAACTCAAGAACTATGGTGTTGAGGTCTATTTCGTATCTGATAACATCTGGACAATGGATGGAGACGGCGAATTACGGCTTACGATCATGGCTACGTTGGCTCAAGAGGAAAGTCGAAAGATTTCAGAGCGGGTTCGAGCAGGACAAGCCGTAAGCAGAGAAAACGGTGTTCTATTTGGGAACGGAAATATCATCGGTTATGATCGGGTAGGAAGCACTTATGTCATTAACCCGGAGCAGGCAGCTACAATCCGTACAATTTTCGAACTATACTCACAAGGTCTGGGGCAAATGAAAATCGTCAACGAACTGACGCGGCGTGGATGTAAGGACGGTAATGGAAACGTGAAATGGTCCTGCATCAAAATCAGCCGGATTCTTCGCAACGCCACTTATATGGGTTATCTCTGCTATAACAAGTCAAAAGTCAACAACTTTTTGGAAAAAAGGCGAATTAAGAATTTGGATGAGGATTCTTTTATCCTTAAGAAAGGCGACTTTGAGCCGATTATATCGGAGGCTCTATGGCATCAGTGCGAAAATATCCGGAACGGCCGGATTCGCAAATATCAAATGCCTTCTGGGGAGGAACGCAGACGAGGCATAAGAATCGCTCAAAACCTGTGGGTCAAGAAACTACGTTGCCGTTGCGGCGCTGGATACAATCGCTTCAAATGGAGGGTGCTACGGGATGGAACCCCTGTTTACGGATACCAATGCAATTACCGTACACAAAACCCCGCAAAGACTTTTGTAGAAAAGAATCATCTCGATAGCCAAAAATATTGTGATGCGATCGTCATCTGTGAATGGAAGCTTGATTTGATGGCAAAGATGATTTTTGACCAACTGTGGGGAGACCAAAGAGAAGCTGTTTTGAAGGCCTGTCAGATGATTGAATCTTGCATCCTTTCCACGACGTTACAAACTGATTCGGAAAAAGCGGAGAAACAAAAGAAAATCGAAAAATTGGAGCAACGTCTTCTGAATCTCGGTCAGATGCGAGCGGATGGTGAACTGACAAGAGAGCAATTTCAGAAGTTATATGCACAGACCACTACAGAATTGGACGCCTTGAAAACGCAACAGAATAGCGTTCCAGACTCAGCTGAGGAAGAAGTCAGCTTCGACCTGAACAAAATCAAAAAAGGGCTTTCTCAGATGGTGGACATTACGGCACCTCGTATTTCTGAAGAACTGATAGATGAATTTGTGGAGGCTGTTACCCCAGTCGAGAATCATCATTATCGCTGGAAAATGACCTTCGGAGAAATGAAGTCAGGACAAGAACGATATAACCTTATGGAGCCGGAAAATTCCCCTGTACTCTCATTTACGATTGACTTTGAGACCGCCCGCCAGTATCGTATGTCGAATGGGTTGCCCGCCCAATTCCGTCAGCGTGGCTGGACTGATCTGAACGTGGAAGTGTATTTGTAACCCCCATGTGCATTGCAAACAAAAACAGGCGCACCGCCAAAAGCGGTGCGCCTGTTCAATTAGTTAAAAGTTTTCGTCGCTATAAAGCGATTAGTCCTTCATCGCACGGGGTGCTTTAATAGCAGCCTGAGCAGCGGCCAGACGTGCGATGGGAACGCGGTACGGAGAGCAGGAAACGTAATCCAGGCCAACGTTGTGGCAGAACTCAACGCTGGAGGGGTCGCCGCCATGCTCGCCGCAGATGCCCAGACCCAAGTTGGGGTTGGTTGCGCGGCCGTCATGGGCAGCCATCTTAACCAGCTTGCCAACGCCGATCTGGTCCAGATGCTGGAACGGATCGCTCTCGTAGATCTTGGTATCATAGTAAGCGGTCAGGAACTTAGCAGCATCGTCACGGCTGAAGCCGAAGGTCATCTGGGTCAGGTCGTTGGTACCGAAGCTGAAGAAGTCAGCTTCCTTAGCGATCTCACCTGCGGTCAAAGCGGCACGCGGGATCTCGATCATGGTGCCAACTTGGTACTTCATGTCAACGCCAGCGTCAGCGATCAGCTTGTCAGCAGTCTTGACGATGACGTCCTTGACGTACTTCAGCTCCTTCACTTCGCCAACCAGGGGCACCATGATGTGCGGGGTGATCATCTTGCCGGTCTCAGCAGAAACCTTGATGGCAGCCTTGATCACAGCATTGGTCTGCATCTCGGCAATTTCCGGATAGGTAACGGCCAGACGGCAGCCACGATGGCCCATCATGGGGTTGAACTCATGCAGGCTGACAACAACGTTGTTCAGCTCTTCGGTGGTCATGCCCATATCCTTTGCCAGGGCTTCGATATCCTCAGCCTTGGTGGGCAGGAACTCATGCAGAGGCGGATCCAGATAACGGATGGTCATCGGACGATCGCCCATGATGCGGTACATAGCGGTAAAGTCAGCTTCCTGGAACGGCTCAACCTTAGCCAAGGCAACCTTGCGCTCTTCAACGGTACGTGCGCAGATCATCTCACGCACAGCAGCAATACGATCCTCAGCGAAGAACATATGCTCGGTACGGCACAGGCCAATGCCTTCAGCGCCCATATCGACAGCGTTCTGTGCATCGCGCGGGTTATCGGCGTTGGTCATAACCTTCATCTGGCGTGCTTCGTCAGCCCAGCTCATAAAGCGCTTGAAGTTAGCGTTCTCGGTGGAAGCGACGGTAGCGATCTGGCCTTCGTAGATGTTGCCGGTAGAGCCATCAATGCTCATCCAGTCACCCTCATGGAAGGTGTGGCCGTTAATGGTGATAACCTTTGCATCGTAATCGATAGCAACATCGTTATCATTGCCGCAGCCGGAAACACAGCAGGTACCCATGCCACGTGCAACAACAGCTGCGTGGCTGGTCATGCCGCCGCGGACGGTCAGGATGCCCTGAGAAACCTGCATGCCAACGATATCTTCGGGGCTGGTTTCCAGACGGACCAGAACGACCTTCTTCCAAGCTTCGTCCTTGACCTTCTCTTCAGCATCTTCAGCGCTGAAGACAACGCGACCGCAGGCAGATCCCGGAGAAGCGGCCAGGCCCTTGCCGATTGCTTCAGCAGCCTTCAGGGCAGCAGCGTCAAACTGCGGGTGCAGCAGGGTATCCAGCTGCTTGGGCTCAACGCGCAGTACAGCGGTGCGCTGATCGATAACGCCCTCATCAACGAGGTCGCAGGCGATCTGCAGAGCTGCCTGTGCGGTGCGCTTGCCGTTACGGGTCTGCAGCATAAAGAGCTTGCCATCTTCGATGGTGAACTCCATGTCCTGCATATCCTTGTAGTAGTTTTCCAGGCGGGTTGCGATCTCAACGAACTGATCGTAAACCTCAGGCATTTCCTCGTGCAGCTTGCTGATCGGGGAAGGAGTACGGATGCCGGCAACGACATCTTCGCCCTGAGCATTGATCAGGTACTCGCCCATCAGCTTCTTTTCGCCGGTAGCGGGGTTACGGGTGAAAGCAACACCGGTGCCGGAACGCATGCCGGAGTTACCGAAAGCCATCTGCTGAACGTTGACAGCAGTGCCCCACTCGTAGGGGATTTCGTTCATCTTGCGGTAAACGTTGGCGCGCGGGTTATCCCAAGAACGGAAGACGGCCTTGACAGCGCCGATCAGCTGTTCTTTCGGATCCTGCGGGAACTCTTCGCCCTGCTTCTCCAGATAGATGGCCTTGAACTCCTTGACGAGTTCCTTCAGGTCCTCAGCGTCCAGCTCGATATCCTGCTTAACGCCCTTGCGCTCCTTCATAGCGTCGATACGCTCTTCAAAGAAGCTCTTGCCCAGCTCCATGACGACGTCAGAGTACATCTGGATGAAGCGGCGGTAGCAGTCATATGCAAAACGGGGGTTAGAAGTCTTCTTTGCCAGACCTTCAACAGCCTGGTCGTTCAGGCCCAGGTTCAGGATGGTATCCATCATGCCGGGCATAGACTGACGTGCGCCGGAACGAACGGAAACCAGCAGCGGGTTCTCGATATCGCCGAACTTCTTGCCAGTCTGCTCTTCCAGGATTCCCATGTACTTGAAGATGTCAGCCTTGATCTCATCGTTGATCTCACGGTTGTCAGCATAGTACTGGGTGCAGGCTTCGGTGGTGATGGTGAAGCCCTGAGGAACCGGCATGCCGGCATGGGTCATTTCTGCCAGACCAGCGCCCTTGCCGCCCAGAATGTTCTTCATGGTCGTCTGGTCGCCGCCAAATGCGTCATGGCCCTCTTTGAACAAATACAAAAACTTCTTGCTCATAGGTTACCTCCAACAAAATTACGGTTTCTTCCCGGTGTGCCGCGCACACCCGCAAAATAAGAATCTTCTCTCTTGCAAAGTCCATTATAACAGACTCAGCCCGGAATTTCCAGTACATTGTTAAATAAATGGCGAATATTTTCGCCGAAAAACTCACAAAGTTTTGGGGTCAGGCTCTTGCAATTTGACCAAAAATGCGGTAAATTATAATGGGTGAGAAGTTGGGAAACATTATTTTATTACATCCTGCAACACTTTTTTCAATTCATCCCGCCCCGGCAGGCTTCAGCCCTGTTCCGGGGCTTTTTTGTAGGGTCGTATACTCTTTTGGCCCAAAACAGAAAGGGGTATTTTTATGTCCGAAGCGAAAGCCAAATACCTTGCCGCCAAAGCGGCCTTTGAAGAAACTTTTGAAAAGCACCTGCAGAACGGTGTGGAGTTCATCAGCGACCAGGTTTTTATTGACCCCGAAGTTGAGATTGCACCCGGCGCAGTGATCCTGCCGGGCTGCATCCTGCGCGGCAAAACTGTCATCGGGGCAAACTGCGTCATCGGCCCCAATACCTTATTGGAGAACACCATTGTTGAGGCCGGTTCCACCGTGAACGCCAGCCAGTGTTATGACAGCCATCTGGGCCCCAACAACAAGATTGGCCCCTTTACCCATGTGCGCACTGGCACCGTGACGGATGAGGGCGTGCACCTGGGCGCTTATGTGGAAACCAAGAACGCCAACTTTGCCGAGGGCAACACTGTCAGCCACCTGACTTACATTGGCGATGCCGATGTGGGCAAGTACTGCAACTTTGGCTGCGGCACCGTAACCTGCAACTATGACGGCGAGGGCAAGTACCGCACCACCATCGGTGATTATGCGTTCATCGGCTGCAACACCAACCTGGTGGCGCCGGTCAAGGTGGGCAGCCGTGCCTTTACCGCTGCCGGTTCCACCATCGGCCACGATGTGCCGGACGGTGCCCTGGGCATTGAGCGCGCCAAGCAGGCCGAAGTTGCCGCCTGGGGCGCCAAGAAGCTGGAAAAGTACGTTGCCAAAAAACAGAAGCTGGAAGCCGAAAAGAAAAACGACTGATGCCCCCTGACCTGCTGCAAGGAGGATTGCTGCCATGGCCATTTTGGAACGCACCCTGACTGGGGATTTTACCACCATCCTGACCGAGCTGGACGCTGTTGTAAAACAAAGTGTTTCGGCCACGCTGGAAGGTTCCAGTGATTTCAACTTCAGCACCGGCCGCTGTGCCGTGCGGGTATACGAACGCTACAGTGCCATTGGCAATGGCCGTGTTACCATGAGCCTGACCCTGCTGGAAGCTGACGGGCAGATCCGGCTTTCCGCCATCACATCCGGCGGCAGCCAGGCTGTGTTTTTCAAGGTCAACACCTTAGGTGCAGAATCCTTCCTGGATACCATCCGGGACACAGTGGAACGCTTTGCTCCTGGTGCACACTAAAATCACAAAATTACTATAAGGATTTTTACTATGGGACTATTTGGAGGTGGTTCCGGGGCAGACTGGCTGATTGCCGGTCTGGGCAACCCGGAGCCGAAATATGACGGCACCCGCCATAACACCGGTTTTGCCGCGCTGGATGCGTTGGCCGAAGCCTGGGGGTGCGAGATCAACAAAAGCAAATGGCAGGGCCTTTACGGCATTGCCCAGGTGGACGGCCGCAAAGTGATGCTGCTGAAGCCGCTGACCTACATGAACCTGAGCGGCCAGAGCATCGCCCCCGCCGCGGCATTTTACAAGATCCCGCGCAACCACATTATTGTGTTGTGCGATGACATTGCACAGGAGCCGGGGCACATCCGCATCCGGCCCTCCGGTTCTGCTGGCGGGCACAACGGGCTAAAGAGCATTATCGCTTCCACCGGCGGCGAGGATTTTTACCGCATCCGCATTGGCGTTGGCGCCAAGCCGCGCCCGGATTATGATCTGGCTGACTGGGTGCTGGGCAAGTTCCCGCCCGATGACGCCAAGCTTGTGACCGGCCGCCACACCGACGTGGAAGCCGCCTGCCGCCTGTTGATGGCCGGCAAGCTGGGCGAAGCGCAGAATAAATTCAACCACTGAGCGCGGATAGGCGTTCCGTAGGGGCGCACAGTGTACGCCCATTCCTGTTTTCTGTGTAAGATGCCCGCAAAGGAAGTGTTCTCACTTCAAATTTGCAATCCATCATTACACGGGATGTGGTTTAATGGAACACCTGCAGGGGTGTGCGCACTGTGGAAAACTTTGCCGATGGTGATAAACGCTGCAAATGATTTGTAGGGGACGATGCTCGTCATCGTCCCGCATGACGGGTCTTGCCACATATTCCACCCTGCATACGGCCAACGTCCGCGGGCGAACAATGTTCGTCCTCACATTCTCTACAAGATAAAAGCACAGCTTTTCCAACCATACAAATGCCAAAGCGGGCGGCCCATGTTGTTTCCCTCCTATGTACATGTGTATTCATCTGGGCCGCCCGCCATTTGTCGTTCCATGCAACGCTTCTCTCAAAATTCACTTTGCCGTTTTGCTGCAAATATAGTACAATGGTTACGCAAAGTGCTGCTCATACCGGCGCACAAAAAGCGTATACAGCGCATAGCACACCATCAGGCAGACGGCATATACCCCGGCGAAGCACAGCCACGCGGCTGTGCCGCCCATCGCAGTGTTGGGCAGCAGCTCCAGCACCAGCGGGTGGGCCAGATACAGCCAAAAGCTGCCCGCCCCCACAAATTCCACGGCCTGGGCGAACTTCTGATTTTCCGCCAGGCCAACGCCCTGCGGGTTCTGCACGGCCAATAGAACAAGCACCGTAAACACGCACTCGAACCCCGCCCGCTGGAAGTTGGTGAGCACTGCCAGCAGAATGCAGAATGCCCCGTATAAAAACTGCTTGTTCTCCCGCACTGCCGCAAACGCCGCCATGCCAAAGATAAAGCAGTACAGCGTCATGACCGGCGTTTTTGCGCTGAACTCGCTGATGTTGGCTTCTGCCGGGAAAGCCGCCAGACTGCTTTCAATTAAGCCGCCGATCCTGCCCTTCACCGCAAGGCAGACCACCAGCAACGCCAGCGCACCCCAAAAGCGTTTGCACAGCCGGTACAGCCACGGGGCCAGCAGATAAAAGAACGCAAAGGCGCTCATCGTCCACAGCACGTTGCGGTTGTTCCACAGCATCCAGTTATCACTGGGCAGCCACATCTGCAAAAATACAAAGTACCGCAGGTAACCCGGCCCGCACGGCCCGCCGGGGCCAAACAGCTGGGCTGCACTGGCGCCCGCCGCCAGATAGCGTACCGCATCGAACAGCCAGCGCAGCACCAGCACCAGCCAGTACAGCGGCAGGATCCGCCGGATGCGGCGCTGGTAATACGGCAGCGGCTCCGGGTGGCGGCTCAGGCTGGCCGCGGCCAGGTACCCGCTGAGCACAAAAAACAGTTGCACCCCCTGTGCGCCAACCGCGGCGGCATCCCCCAGGCCAACTTTCTGCCCGGTATGCACGCCCAGCACCATCAGCGCCGCCAGAATACGCAGCTCATCCAGCGCTACATTTTTATGTTTTGTCATCTTTCTATATTCTGCTCCTTATTGCAGCATTATTTGATTTCTTTATTCTGCCGAACTTTTTCGATTCCTTCTTTTCAAAGAAGGGGCAAAAACTCTCGTATTACTCGTATCCTCAAAATTATACATCACCCGCCCTATCATGCGCAAGCGCAGGAGGCACCATGTTTGACGCATTGTTTACCACCACAACCGAATACAAAAAACTGAGCCACGCGCTTTCCGGCAAAGGTGCATGCGCCCTGTTTGGGCTGCCCGCATCCGGCCGCGCACAGGTGTATGCCGCGCTGTGCCGCCAGTTGGACAAGCCGCTATGCATCGTGACCCCCGGCGAGGCCGAAGCCACCCGCTTTGCTGCTGACCTGAACACGCTGGGCATTCCCGCCGCCGTGTTCCCGGCGCGGGACTATGTGTTGCGCCCCATTGAGGGCACCGCCCGCGAATACGAGTACCGCCGCCTGGCTGTGCTGGGCGAGCTGGTAGGCGGGCGGCTGCGCGCCGTGGCTGTGCCCGCGGAAGCCCTGACCCAGTTCACCACCCCAAAAGAGGATTTCTGCGCCAACACCCGCACCCTCCATGCGGGGGATACTCTGCTGCGGGATGACCTGCTGGCCGCCTTGTTTGGTGCCGGCTACACCCGCCGGGCCCAGGTGGATGGCCCCGGCCAGTTCTCTGTGCGCGGCGATATTGTGGATATTTTTGCTCCCGACCAGAAAATGCCGGTTCGTATGGAATTTTGGGGTGATGAGATCGATACCCTGCACACCTTTGACCTGACCACCCAGCGCCGCGAGGATGCCATTGATAAGTTTTACCTGAGCCCCGCGCGGGAAGTTCTGTTCGGCAAGCCTGCCGATGCCGCCGAGCAGCTTCGGGCCTTTTTGGCCAAGCAGCGCGGCAAAAAGAAAACCGCCATGGCAGACTGTATGGCCGCCGATCTGGACCTGTTGGATGGCGGTGCCGTGCCGGTCAACATGGACAAATACCTGGCCGTGCGCTACCCCCATCCCGCCACCGTGCTGGATTATTTTGACGACCCGATCCTTGTGGCCGAAGAGCCTGCTTCCATCCGGGAAGCCGACCGCGCGACCGCCTACCGCCGGGGCGAGGAACTGAAATCCCTGATCCTGGACGGCGTCCTCTGCGCTGGGCTGGATAACCTGTACGCGGACCCAAGCTACCTGTGGTCCAAAACCGGACACTACCGCACCATCTGTGCCGAGAACTTTGCCCGCAGCATGCCGGATCAGCCGCTGAAAGATATCATCAACGCCCCGGCTCACACCCTGCCTGCCTGGAATGGCGAAGTCGCCGGGCTGCTGGAGGATTTGAAACCGCTGTGCGATGCCGATTATACCGTTACCCTGCTGGCCGGCACCGACCGTGCCGCAGCCGGTCTGGCACGCGACCTGCGCGATAAAGGCATTCTGGTTACCACCGATGCTGCAGCAGCCCCCGCTGCCGGGCTGGTGCAGGTTCTGGCGGGGCACCTTTCCGCTGGGTGCGAATTTCCGTTTGCCAAGTATGCTTTGCTGACAGGCCGTGCTTTTGGCGAAACCAGCTCCCAGAAGAAAAAGCGTAAAAAGGCCAAAGATGCCCTGAACAGCCTGACCGAGATCACGCCGGGCGATCTGGTGGTGCACCAGAACCACGGTATTGGCCGGTATGCGGGCATCCAGCGAATGGCGGTTCAGGGCGTTACCAAAGACTACCTGCGCATTGAGTACGATAAAAAAGATGTGCTGTATGTTCCCGTCACCCAGCTGGACCTGCTTTCCCGCTACACCGCGCCGGGGGATTCGGAGAATGTCAAGCTCAGCCGCCTGGGCGGGGCCGAGTGGACCAAGACCCGCAAGAAGGTGCGCGCCGCTACCGAGCAGATGGCCAAGGAACTGATTGAGCTGTACGCCCGCCGCAAAAGGGCGCACGGTCATGCCTTCCCACCAGATGATACCTGGCAGGGAGATTTTGAGCAGCGCTTTGCCTATGATGAAACGCCGGACCAGCTTTCCAGCGCGGCGGAGATCAAACATGATATGGAGCAGCCCTGGCCGATGGACCGCCTGCTGTGCGGCGATGTCGGCGTGGGCAAGACTGAGGTTGCCCTGCGCGCCGCGTTCAAATGCGTGATGGGCGGCAAGCAGTGCGCCATCCTGGCCCCCACCACCATTCTGGCGTGGCAGCATTTCAACACGGCCATCGCCCGCATGGAGGCCTTTCCCATCCGCATCGGGCTGCTCAGCCGTTACCGCAGCGCCAAAGAGCAGAAAGAGACCATCCGCGGCCTGAAAGACGGCACAGTGGACATTGTGGTGGGCACCCACCGCCTGCTTTCGGACGATGTAAAGTTCAAAGACCTGGGCCTTGTCATCATTGACGAGGAGCAGCGCTTTGGCGTAAAACACAAGGAAAAGCTGAAAGAGAACTTTATCGGGGTGGACATGCTGACCCTTTCGGCCACGCCGATCCCCCGCACGCTGAACATGGCACTGTCCGGCATCCGGGACATGAGCACCATTGAGCAGCCGCCCTTTGAGCGCCAGCCCATTGAGACCTATGTGCTGGAATATGACGATGCCATTATTGCCGAAGCCATCCGGCGTGAGCTGGCCCGCGGCGGGCAGGTGTATTACCTGTACAATCGAGTCGAAACCATTGAGCAGTGCGCCGCCAAGGTGCAAAAGCTGGTGCCGGGTGCGCGGGTCGGCATCGCCCATGGCAAAATGACGGAGGAGCAGATTTCCTCGGTTTGGCAACAGCTGTTGGACAACGAGATCGACGTGCTGGTCTGCACCACCCTGATTGAAACCGGCGTGGATGTGCGCAACTGCAACACCCTGATTATTGAGAATGCGGACCGCATGGGGCTTTCACAGCTGTACCAGATTCGCGGCCGTGTGGGGCGCTCCAACCGCAAGGCGTATGCCTATTTCACCTTCCAGCGCGACAAAGTGTTGACGGAAATTGCCTCCAAGCGGCTTTCAGCCATCCGGGAGTTTACCTCTTTTGGTTCCGGGTTCCGCATTGCGATGCGCGATTTACAGATCCGCGGCGCGGGCAACCTGCTGGGCCACAGCCAGCACGGCCACATGGAAGCGGTTGGTTACGAGCTGTATGTAAAAATGCTGAACCAGGCCATTGCAGCCGCCCGCGGCGAGCCTGCTGCGCCGGACAAGAGTGATTGCCTTGTTGACATTACGGTGGATGCCTATCTGCCGGAAAGCTACATTCCCGATGCCGCCGGGCGGATCGAAGCCTACAAGAAGATTGCGGCCATCACCACCCGTGACGATGCCACGGATGTACTGGATGAGTTGATTGACCGTTACGGCGACCCGCCGCGCAGTGTGCAGGGGTTGGTGGACATCAGCCTGGTGCGCGTGACAGCCGCCCGCGCAGGCATTGTGGAGATCGTGCAGCGCAACGACAATCTGATTTTGTACACCGATGTTGTGACCCCGGCGCAGATGGGGGCCATGATGGATGCCATGCCGCACCGCGTGATCTACAACGCCGTAGGCCGCCCCTACATCAGCCTGCATGTCCTGCGCGGCGAGGACCCTCTCACCATCCTGCGCGATGCCGTTGCCCTGCTGCCGGGTGCGTGAGTTGTTTTACGGGAGTTTTGGTTCCTTCTTTGAAAAGAAGGAACCGAAGAAACTTTAATCGTAATATAACAAAATAAATAAAAAATCAGGCAGCGGCCCTATTTTGTGGGCTGCTGCCTGTTGTCATGTGTTGCTTTCTATGTATTTTTGCTCTGTAGGGAACGGTCTTGACCGTTCCGAAACCCATGGACAATATTCCAACAAAAGGGAAATAAGGAAAACACCCGGAACGGTCAAGACCGTTCCCTACAAATCGTTTTAAATCGCGTTACAAACCTGTAAACTCTCGGTAGGGCGGGGTCCCGGACGCCCCGGACGGGCATAAATCTTAGGCAACACCGCACAATTCCCGCCTTACGGCTTAAGCACCGCTCCGGCGGC
>OGFF01003035.1_pt1 | contig 13367 bp, 8 predicted proteins | sample 1570751 | NCBI WGS metagenome assembly OGFF01 (sample SAMEA2581951, study PRJEB24529) | metagenome | biome: Human gut stool | place: China | collected 2011 | reverse complement strand
CCGCACCGTAGTCCTGGCGGCAGCGCTGATCTCCGGCGTGGCCGTGGCGGCGCTGATCCTCTGCACCACGCTGTTTCTTCGCAGCTACCGCAGTGCTGTTGTGGAGGGCGCGCGCACGAACAGTGCCCAGGTCGTCAGCCAGGTCGCAGGCGCGGTGGATAACTACGTCAACACGATGGACAGCGCCGTCGGCATCGTGCTGGAACAGCTTGACAGTGAACCTGCGATGCGGGACGCATTTCTGAATGCCTTTCTGACAGCCCGGCCCGAGGTCGCGGCCATCACGACTTACGACGAAAACGGCAGTCTGTTGGACTGCTGGGCCCAGGCGGACCGCACGCCGAAATCTGACATACTGCGCAACCTCTCCTTTGACCTGACCACGGCCCGGCGCCTGGGGCATGGCTACATCAGCACGCCGCATGTAGAGTCGATCTTTGACAGCTACTACCCGTGGGTCGTCTCGGTCATCCGTGCTGTGCCGGGGGACGGCGGCAGCAGCCGTTGGCTTGCGGTAGATTTGAGCTTCAAGGAGCTGGCCGCAACGATCAACAACGTCAGCATCGGTCAGCACGGCTACTGTTACCTGATGGATGAGCGCGGCAACATGGTCTACCACCCGCAGCAGCAGCTTTTGTATGCCGGGTTAAAGAAGGAGGAGGCCGGGCGTCTGGCCTGCCTCGGCGACGGCACCTACGTGGAGGACACGGTCATCTACAGCGTACAGCGTGTGCCGGGCAGCACATGGCGCGTCGTCGGCGTCAGCTACATTGACGAAACCGTCAATGAGAGCTTCCGGCAGATGGTGCGCATCACGGTTATCACGGCGGGGCTTGTTTTTCTGGCCGCGCTGGCGGCGGGCTGGGTGCTGTCCCGCCTGCTGTCCCGCCCGTTGCAGCAGCTCGAAACAGCCATGGAGCAGTTTGAGCAGGACGCCGACCACTTCGCCTTTCAGGCCGTGCGCGGCACGCGGGAGGTGCAGAACCTCTCGGACTCCTTCGGCCACATGGTAGGCCGCATCCAGCAGCTTATGACCACCGTCCGCGAGGAGGAAATTGTCCTGCGCAAGACAGAGCTCAAGGCGCTGCAGGCGCAGATCAACCCGCATTTTCTCTACAATACGCTGGATTCCATCGCCTGGATGTGTGAGCGCGGCAAAAACGCCGATGCCGTCCAGATGGTCCATGCACTGGCGCGGCTGTTCCGCATCAGCATCAGCCGCGGGCATGAGCTGATCCCGATCGAAAAGGAGCTGCAGCACGCCGAGGCGTATCTGCAAATTCAAAAATACCGCTACAAAAACCAGTTTACCTACCACTTTACGGTGGACGAGAGCTGCCTGCACTGCCTGTGCAACAAGATCACGCTGCAGCCCATCATCGAGAACGCCATTGTTCACGGGCTGGATCTGATGGTCGATTCCGGCCACATTGAAATCACCGTAAAGCCCGACGGGGATGATATTCTGCTCATCGTCGCGGACGACGGCATCGGCATGGAGCCGGAGCAGGTCGCGGCCCTCTTGCAGAATGAGCCGAGTGACCGCACCGGCATCGGCGTCAAGAACGTCAATGACCGTCTGCGCATCTACTTTGGCGCGGACTACGGTATCGCCATTGAAAGCGCCCCCTACGAGGGCACTACGGTGACGATCCGCACCCCGCGCGTGCCGGAGGACAGGGAGGGCGACTATGACAAAAACCATTAAACGTCTGCTGCCCGCGGCCCTGGCCGTGCTGCTGGCAGGCTGTGCCATGCAGCCCGTGGACAGTACAACGACCCGCTACAGGGTCGCGCTCGTAGCCAAAAACAATCGGGATTCCGAGTTCTGGGACGCCGTCTTTACCGGGGCAGAGGCCGCCGCCACGGAATATAACCTGCAATTGACCATAACGGCCCCCGACGATGAGGAGGACTATGCGGCGCAGAACCAGCTGATTGCCGATGCCGTTGAGGACGGCGCACAGGCCATCGTTTTCTCCGCCATTGATTATGAGGCCAACGCCGCCGCCATTGATGCCGCCGCCGCGGCGGGCGTGACGGTCATCAGCGTGGATTCCGCGGTGAACTCTGACAACGTTGCGGCCTACATCGGCGCGGACAACTACGGCGCAGGCCGGATGGCGGCCCAGAGCGCACTGGACGGCACAGCAGGGACGCTCTGCGTCGGGCTTATCAACTATGAGGTCAACGGTGCCAACGGGCGGGATCGGGAGCAGGGTGCGCGCGATGCTTTTGCGGAAAGCGGACGCGCTAAGATCACTGCCGCCGTGTCAACACACCCCAACGCCGCCAGTGCCCGCGCGGACACGCTGGCCATGCTGCGCACCCACCCGGAGATCAACGTGCTGATCGCCCTCAACGAGACGACTGCCGTCGGCGCGGCGCAGGCTGTCCAGCAGATGCAGCGCGCCGACGACCTCTGGCTCGCGGCGTTCGACTCGAACATCGAGACGATTGACGCCCTGCAGACCGGTACGGTGGACGCGCTGATCGTGCAGAACACCTACGGTATGGGCTATTTCGGCGTCGAAAGCGCCTACAAGCTGCTGGCCGGGCAGGGGAGCAGCGTCGAAAAAACGAACATCACCGCCACCCGCACCATCACCCGGGAAAATATGTTTGCCATGGATAAGCAAAAGGTCCTGTTCCCGTTTGGGTGACCCCCCGAAGCCCGGCCCCTACGAGCCTACCGCCAAAGCCCTTCTCCCACTTCGGAGAAGGGGCTTTTTTATTTTTCCATCACCCGCAAAAATCTTACAAAATGAAAACAACAAACGCCCTTTTGTTACTTTTACTGCGCATTATGCACAAAAACAAACGCTTTCGACTGGCGAAACTGCCTGAAACGGTGAAAATTTCCACCCGTAGTCGGTGAAATTTCACCTTGTTTTTTCACCCGTCCCCGAGTATTATAATAACTGTCAAGAGGGTTCGCTCCTCTACAAGCGACCCGCCCGAAAATCTACTGCATATCTAAAAAAGAAGGAGAAACTCATTATGAAAAAGTTTGCTGCTCTGGCCCTTGCAGGTTGCATGGCCGTCTCTCTCGCCGCCTGCGGCGGTTCCGCCTCCACTTCCACCGCTGCTTCGGAGTCCACGGCTCCCGCAGAGTCCACCTCTGCTGCAGAGTCTGCTGCTGAGTCCGCAGCCGAGAGCGTTACCGAGGCCACTCAGGGCGGTAAGGTCGGCGTCTGCATCTACAAGTTCGACGATGCCTTCATGACCACCTACCGTAATGCTCTGCAGGAGATCCTCGAGGGCAAGGGCTACGAGGTCACCATCGTCGACGGCAACAACGACCAGGCTAAGCAGAACGAGCAGATCAACACCTTCATCACCCAGGGCGTTGACGCACTGATCATCAACCCCGTTATGACCTCCGCTGCCGACCAGATCATCTCCACCGTCAAGGGTGCCGATGTTCCCACCGTTCTCATCAACCGTGAGCCCACCGCCGATCAGATGTCCGCTTATGACAAGCTGGTCTACGTCGGCTGCGACGCTGCTCAGTCCGGCACCTTCCAGGGCGAGCTGATCCTCGACACCGAGAACAAGGGCGACATCAACGGCGACGGCAAGGTTTCCTACATCATGATTCAGGGCGACCCCGAGAATATCGATGCTCAGCTGCGTACCGAGTACTCCGTCAAGGCTCTGACCGATGCCGGCGTTGAGGTTGAGCAGCTTGACCTGCAGCGCGGTGACTGGGACCGTAACAAGGGCCAGGAGATCTGCCAGAACGACCTTGCCAAGTACGGCGATCAGATCGAAGTTGTTTTCTGCAACAACGATGATATGGCTATCGGTGCTCTGCAGGCCATTCAGGCTGCAGGCCGTACCGTCAACAAGGACATCTACCTCGTCGGTGTTGACGCTCTGGACGCTGCCAAGAACGAAGTTGCCAACGGCAACATGACCGGCACTGTTCTGAACGACGCCAAGGGCCAGGCTACGCAGGCTGTTGCTTCCATGGAGGAGCTGCTGGGCGGCAAGACCTTCGAGGCCGACCACCAGAGCGTCTACGTTGACTACGTCAAGGTTACCCCTGACAACGTCAAGGACTTCCAGTAATTTGACAAAAGCCACAGCTTAAACCAGAACAACCGGGGTGCGTGTGCGCAGGCGCACGCACCCTTTTTTCGTGAAAAGGTTACAAAAGATTAAAGGGGGCCAGCGAATTGTCAGAGTACCGCTTGGAGATGTGTGATGTCGTCAAGACGTTCCCCGGCGTCAAGGCACTGAATCACGCACAGCTGAAATTGAAACCAGGCACCGTCCATGCACTGATGGGCGAGAACGGCGCGGGCAAGTCCACCTTGATGAAGTGTATGTTCGGTATCTACCACATGGACGAAGGCAAGGTCATTTATGAGGGACAGGAGGTCCAGATCAAGGGACCTCTGGATGCACTGAACCGCGGCATTGCCATGGTGCATCAGGAACTGCAGCCCATCCCGGAGCGTTCCATCGGCGAGAATATCTACGTTGGGCGCTATCCCACCAAGAAATACGGACCCGTCACCGTCATCGACCACGACAAGATGTACGAGGATGCGGCCAAGGTCCTGAAGGAAGTCCATCTGAATTATGATCCGCACGCAAAGCTCGGAACCTTGAGCGTTTCCCAGATGCAGCTGGTTGAGATCGCCAAGGCGGTCTCCGCAGACTGCAAGGTGCTGATCCTCGACGAGCCGACCTCCTCGCTGACGGCAGCTGAGGTCGAGGCACTGTTCACTATCGTGAACGAGCTGCGCGCCAAGGGCGTTTCCATCGTCTACATCAGCCACAAGATGGACGAAATTCTTCGCATCAGCGACGAAGTCACGATCATGCGCGACGGCCAGTACATCGGCACCTGGGAGGCCAAGGAGCTGACCACCGATATGATCATCACCAAGATGGTCGGACGTGAGCTGTCGAACCTCTACCCGCCGCGCTCGAATACGCCCGGTGAGGTCGTGTTTGAGGTCAAGGACTTCACGTCCATCAACCCCAAGAGCTTCCGTCACGTCAACTTCAACGTCCGCAAAGGCGAGATCCTCGGCGTTGCGGGTCTGGTCGGTGCTCAGCGCACCGAGCTGATGGAGGGCCTGTTCGGTCTGCGCTGCCACACGTCGGGCACCATCACCTATAAGGGCAAGGAGCTGACCATCAACCAGCCGCAGGACGCCATCAAAAACGGCATCGCCATGCTGACCGAGGACCGCCGCGCCACCGGTATTCTGGGTGTGCTTTCCATTGCGGATAACGTCTCCATTGCATCGCTGAACAAGTATCTGATCGGCGGCATCATGCTGGACGACAACAAAATCGAAAAGCTCGTGCAGGATAATGTCGCCAAGCTGTCCATCAAGACGCCGTCCTCCAAAACGCAGATCCAGTCTCTGTCCGGCGGTAACCAGCAGAAGGTGCTGATTGCCCGCTGGCTGGCCAACAACCCCGATGTGCTGATCCTGGACGAGCCTACCCGTGGCATCGACGTCGGTGCAAAGTATGAAATTTACTGCATCATCGCCGATCTGGCCAAGCAGGGCAAGAGCATTATCATGATCTCCTCTGAAATGAGCGAGATCATTGGTATGTCCAACCGTGTCATGGTCATGTGCGATGGCCGCATCACCGGCTTCATCGACGGCAAGGATGCTACGCAGGAGAACATCATGGCTCTGGCGACCCAGTTCGAGACCGCGCCCGAAGCGGCGGCGGCCAATCAGTAAACAAGGAGGCTGTCTATCGTGGAAGCTACCAAGAAAGTAACGGGCAAGTCTGTAAAGAAGTGGCTGGGCAACAACGCCATCATCGTCCTGATGCTGGCCGTGTCCCTCATCGTCGGCATCATCCACCCCAACTTCTTCGCACTGGCCAATATCATCAACCTGTTCAAGAACGTCTCTATCCGCTACATCATCGCTCTGGGCATTTCCGGCTGTCTGATCACCACCGGTAACGACCTGTCCGCAGGCCGTCTGGCTGGTTTCGCTGCCTGCCTGGCCTGCATCTTTGCGCAGACCGAGGGCGCTGCCGGTAAGTTCTACCCCAACATGCCCAGCCTGCCCACCCCTGTGGTGTTCATTCTGGTCATTGCCATCTGCGCCATCGTGGGTCTGTGCAACGGTCTGGTCGTTTCTTACCTGAAGGTCCAGCCCTTTATCGCTACCCTGGGTATGCAGCAGGTCGTCTACGGTATCTGCCTGGTCTACACCGGCGGTACCCCCATTGGCTCCCTGAACAAGAACTTTACCTCTCTGGCCTCCAACACCATCCTGAAGGTCCCCGTGTTGATCTGGATCGCCCTGGTCGTGGCTGTGTGCTTCTGGTTCCTGTACAACAAGACCCGTCACGGCAAGTACATGTACGCCATTGGCGGCAACGAAGCTGCTGCTGAGGTTGCCGGTGTCAACGTTTACGCCACCAAGATCCGCATCTACATCCTGGCTTCCTGCATGTTTGGTCTGGCAGGCTGCCTGCTGGCTGCAAAGTCCGGCGGCGCATCCGTCAACACTGCAATGGGCTATGAGCTGGATGCCATTGCAGCTTCCACCATCGGCGGCGTTTCCACCACCGGCGGTGTCGGCACCGTGCCCGGCATTCTGGTCGGCGTTCTGGTCTTTGAGCTGATGAAGGTCGCTCTGCAGTTTATGAACGTCAACTCCTCTTACACCTATATCGTCCAGGGCCTTGTCATTATCGTGGCTGTGGCCATCGATATCCGTAAGTACCTGGCAAAGAAGTAACTCCCCATTCGCATACAGAGAAGCCCCCCGCCGGGAGAACCGGCGGGGGGCTTCTGCTGTTATTTCCCCAGCTGCCGCTGCTGCAGGCGGTACTGGCGGGGTGTCAGCCCCTCCTGCTCTCCGCGTTTTCTCGCCCACTCTCCGAAAAAAGTTGGAGAACTTTTTCTTTTTCGTTGAATTGCACGAGAACTTGCCTCCTTGTTTGGCGGTTACGTTGAATTTGTGAACGTTCTTTGAATTTTGATATTTTCCTTCGATTTATTATTACACAGCTTCCGGGGAAGTGGTATACTACAAGCCAGAAACAGTGCTGTTAAGTTCGGAAAACAAAGATCGTTGAATGAGGTGTGTCTTATGAGCGTTTACGAAAAAATTTCCGGTTTTGCGGATGAGATCAGCCAGGACTTTGACCAGCAGCTCAAAACTGTGACGGATCTGGGGATGAAGTATATCTGCATCCGCAGCGCCGAGCACAAGGGCATTGCCGATTACACTCCCGAGGAAGTACGCACCGTTCTTCTGCCAAAGCTGCAGGCCGCAGGCGTGGGCGTTTCCAGCCTGGGTACGGCCATCGGCAAGGTGGAAGTGGACGATGAAGAGGGCTTTGCCAAGCAGCTGGAGCAGCTGGAAACACTCTGCGAAACGGCCAAGCTGCTGGATTGCTCCTTCATTCGGATGTTCAGCTTCCTCATCCCCAAGGATGCCGATGCAGACAGCTATACCGATGTGGTGCTGGATAAGCTGCGTCAGTTCATCCGGATCGCGGAAAAGCATGACGTTGTCCTGCTCCATGAAAATGAGAAGGGCATCTACGGAGATACCGGTGCCCGCTGCAAATTGCTGTTCGACCGGCTGGCCTGCCCCCACTTCAAGGCGGCGTTCGATTTTGCCAACTTTGTCCAGTGTGAGCAGGACACCGCGGAGTGCTGGGAATTGCTCCATGACCAGATCGCTTATATCCACATCAAGGATGCTCTGCCCGGCTGCCTGTTGAATGTGCCCGCAGGCACCGGCCTTGGCAAGATCCCTGAGCTGCTTCGCCGTGCTTTCTGCGAGGAGGGCTACCACGGCTTCCTGACGCTGGAGCCCCACCTGGCAATGTTTGATTTCTTTGCACCAGGAGCAAAAGGCGGTGAGAGCCAGAAGCTCCAGTTTGAGAATAACCCGATCGTCGAGAAGATGAAGTCCGAGATGGCCGAGCCGGGCCGCCCCAAGGACGGCGCAGAAGCTTACGCCACCCAGTATCATGCACTGGTCGGGATCCTGAAGCCCATTCTCAATTGATATCCACTCTCTGTTTACCCATAAACTGCCACAGCAGAAGCCCCCCGCCGGGAGAACCGGCGGGGGGCTTCTGCTGTTTGCGGCAAAAAAGCTGGGCCAGATGCAGCCAGCAGCTTTTTATTTGGAATAGGACAATATTTTTGCGGCTTGTCAGTCACTGGCAGGCCGCTTTTTTCTTTGTCAAAGGCAGTTTCGTGGAAATGACCGAAAGAGGAACCCTGATTTGTGAATATTGACAAAAGTTTTCAAAGTACTTGATTTTAATTTAGGGGGGGGGTATAATGAAATGACAAGAAATTCCTTTGAGAACAAAGCACTCAGCAGCCTGGCTGAGACCTGCAATGCGGAAAATGGAACCTACAGGGGAGGTGACAGTGCGGTAGGAATCTGGAGGGTTCCTTGCGGGGAATCCGTTGCAAAAATGCAAATAGCGATGAAAGGAATGAAGAAAGTTGAAACAGAAAAGTCAAAACCGGTTTTTGGCGGCCCTGCTGGCAGTGGCAATGATGCTTCAGATGCTTCCCATGCTGGCTTTTGCGGATGACGCAGCCGGCACCGAAGTAGCATGGAACGAAAATAAGAATAATAAGGGCTATCCGTCTTTGGAAGCTGCTGTGATAGATGCAGATAGCGGTGATACTATCATCCTTGGCGCGGGCAATTATACACTGCACAATAAACTCAAAGACAATCAAAAGCCCAAGGGAAAAGACCTGACCTTTGTGGGGCAGGGGTCTGATAAAACGACCTGGTATATCGGTGCTAAGGTGCCGGACCCGAATCTTTTGGGCACAGAGTATAACGGCGATTACAGCTTTGATGGTGCCGGAACAGTCACCTTCAAAAATATGACGCTTCGCTCCGGCAAGGTAGATTATCTGGGCTTCATCCGTATTGACAATACAGTGGTGGAAAACTGCGTCATCAACGGCAAGACAGACTATTGGGGCTATACCAGTGCAGTGTTCAAGGATACGACCTTCAATGCACCAAGCTCTAATTATGCACTCTGGACGTATTGCTCCCCGATCATGACATTTAATAACTGCACCTTCAATGCGAACGGAAAAGTGATCAATGTTTACACGGATGCCGGTGCAGGAGACCATAACATCACGGTTAACTTTAACAACTGCACCGTGAATTCCAACTTCCAGTCCTATGTATCAATGTTCAGTAACAATAAAACTGCGCTGAACATCAACGACAGCAACATGGGCAGCTATAAGTACATCATCAATATCAATGATCCCCAGACCGTCACGGCTGTCCGGGATACAACGACCTGCTCGCAGGTGTTCGGTTTTGGCGGTAAAAAGGACAACAATAGTGGTCGGACAGAGGTGTACTGGAACAATAGTGTGGAGCCGGTCTGGAAAGATGGCAAGATGCAGACACACTCCTATACCGATGGTGAGCATGACAATGCTTTTACCACCAGCTATTCGGAGTGGGAAACAATCGATGCACGAAATGAGTGGCGGGATGTAACGAAGACCTGCGATTACTGCGGCTGGTCGGAAACACAGAAGGAAATTGCCAGTGTATACCGCCTCCAGTACAACCTGAATGAAGGCGTTGGCGACGAAAATGCCAATTACAACGATGCTTTTTCCCATGAAAATGAGAGCGTGACGCTTGCAGCGGCTCCCACACGAGAAGGCTACCAGTTTGCTGGATGGCTGAGCCTTAACGGTAAGCTCTATAAAGCCGGGAGTGAGCTTGTCCTGACGGGTGATGAAGTGTTTACGGCACAGTGGAAGAAGGATGAGCCTGTCGTCAATCATACCCTGACCGTGACCGGCGGCACCTTTGCTGTGAAAAACGGCGACATTGATGTGACCGATACACTGGAAACCAGCACCGATGAGACCAGCGGCAAGCAGACCTGCCTTGTGCCGGATGGTGCTGAAGTCACCGTGACGCTGGACCAGACGAAGGTTCCCGAGGGTATGGTGTTTGATCTCTGGTCTACCGGCAATTTTGACCTGCCGCTGGGTCAGGATTGCAAGGCTGAGTCCATTACCTTTACCATGAATGGTGATGTGGATGTGGATGCACAGTACCGCAGCGCTGACATTGAGGATGGTTCTGATGTTGTTGGCCCCATCATTGTCGGTACGGCTGTTGTGGCTGGCGGCGCACTGGTCGGCTACACGCTGGGCACCGATCTTGTGGGCAAGATGTGGGGTCTGCCTTACTTCCCCAGCAACCGCAGTGCTCTTGCAATGATGCTGTGGGAGGATGCAGGCAAGCCTATGCCGGAATCTGAGATCCTCTACCCCGATGTTGGCCAGGAAGAACAGGATATGGATCTGCAGCATGCTGCCCGCTGGGCCATGGAGCACGACCTCATGCCTGACCTGAACGATCAGGATACAGAGCTGCCCCCTGAACAGGTAAAGTTCTATCCGGACAACATGGTTACCAAGATCAGCGTGTTGCGTGCTTGGAAGAAGGCACAGGACCTCAAGCAGAATGCGCAGTAAAATTTGACATCCTCTGATATTTCCCAAACACAGCAGGAGCGCCCCACCGGGTCATACCGGCAGAGCGCTCCTGCTGTGTTTCTGTTAAGCTTCAGGAAAGGGGAACACACCCCACTCAGCGGCCCACGATGAGGTCGCGGCGGCAGCGCAGGCCAACCGTCAGGAAAGCGCTGTTGCCCAGCTGCCGCAGCACCACCCGCTGGGTGTCGGTCTGGCCCTCGCACAGCAGGGAAAGGTTCAGGGTGGTGGAGCCCTTCTCGGTGGTGAGCACCAGCGTGGACACGCCCTGCTCCATCAGAGTCTTCATGTCCTGAATGGTGGTGCGGAAGGTGGCGGCGCAGTCCGGCACGTCCAGCGTCAGGACCCGGCCCTCCTGCCGGGCGGTGTAAAGGACCTGACGGCCCAGCAGACCCTTGACGGTGTACCGGGCTTCGGTAGTCTTTGCCTCGTCAGCGGAGATCAGCATGATGTCGCCCTGAATGGGGTCACCCTCCGGTGCGCCGTAGCCGCCGTAGGCGGGGTCGGTCTCACCCACGGCAACGTCGCCGCTGTGCAGTGCGATCTCGCCCTGAAGCATCACGCTTTCGTCCTGCGGGGGCAGATAGCCTGCAACAACGGTGTCATCGGCGGCAGCGGCAGCGGCAGGCTCTTCGGCAAATGCGCCGACGCTCATGGGGATGGCAAGGGACAGCACCAGGGCTGCGGCAATGGCCTGACGGCCCAGCATGGTATTCAGAATCTTCATAAGAAATATACCTCCTGTACTATGGACGAAAAACCGCCCGTTCTGTAATGAATACGGAACGGGCGGCTTGTTTATTGCAGGGGGGAAAAAATTATTCCTCCCGGTTCAGGATCTCCATGAATTCGTCGCCGGTGATGGTCTCTTTCTGGTACAGATACTGGGCCAGCTCATCCAGCTTTGCGCGGTTGTCGGTCAGGATCTGCACAGCCTTGGCGTGCTGGGCCTTGACCAGCTCCACCACCTTCTGGTCGATCTCACACTGGGTCTGGGCAGAGCAGGCAAGGGAAGTGTCGCCGCCCAGATACTGGTTGTTGACGGTCTCCAGTGCCACCATGTCAAATTCATCGCTCATGCCGTAGCGGGTCAGCATGGCGCGGGCCAGCTTGGTGGCCTGCTCGATATCATTGGAAGCGCCGGTGGTGATGGAGTGGAACACCACTTCCTCGGCGGCACGTCCGCCGGTGAGGGTGGCGATCTTGTTTTCCAGCTCCTCCTTGTTCATCAGGTAGTGGTTGCCCTCGTCCACCTGCATGGTGTAACCCAGAGCACCCGAGGTGCGGGGGATGATGGTGATCTTCTGCACGGGGGCGGAGTGGGTCTGCTTGGCAGCGACCAGAGCGTGGCCGATCTCATGGTAGGCTACGATGCACTTTTCGTGGTCGGTCAGGATGGAGTTCTTTTTCTGGTAGCCTGCAATGACCACCTCGATGCTCTCCTCCAGGTCAGACTGGGTCACGCTCTTGCGGCCCGCGCGGACGGCCCGCAGCGCGGCCTCGTTGACGATGTTGGCCAGTTCGGCACCGGACGCGCCGGAGGCCATCCGGGCCACGGTGGTAAAGTCGATGCCCGGGGCCAGCGCGACCTTTTTGGCGTGGACCTTCAGGATCTCCTCGCGGCCCTTGAGGTCGGGCAGCTCCACGGGCACCCGGCGGTCAAAGCGGCCGGGGCGGGTCAGGGCCGGGTCAAGGGATTCGGGGCGGTTGGTGGCGGCCAGAATGATGACACCGGTGTTGCCCTCAAAGCCGTCCATTTCGGTCAGCAGCTGGTTCAGGGTCTGCTCGCGCTCATCGTTGCCGCCGTACTGGCCGCCGCTGCGCTTTTGGCCAATGGCATCGATCTCATCGATAAACACGATGCAGGGTGCTTTCTCCTTGGCCTGCTTGAACAGGTCGCGTACCTTGGAGGCACCCATGCCCACGAACATCTCCACAAACTCGGAGCCGGAAATGGAGAAGAAGGGCACGTTGGACTCACCGGCCACAGCCTTGGCCAGCATGGTCTTGCCGGTGCCCGGAGGGCCCACCAGCAGGATGCCCTTGGGCATCTTGGCACCAATGCTCTCATACTTGCTGGGGTCGTGCAGATAGTTGACAACTTCCTGTAGGTTTTCCTTGGCCTCGTCTTCACCGGCCACATCCGCAAAGCGGATGCCTGCCGTGGACTGCACATAGACCTTGGCGTTGGATTTGCCCATGCCGCCAAACATCATGGAACCCGGGCCGCCGCCGGCCTTTTCCATCAGCTTTTTGTTCATCTGGTTGCCGATGGCCGAGAACAGGATGATGGGCAGGACGAACCAGATCAAAAAGCTCAGCACCGGCGAGGACTGTTCCACGATCTCGCTGGAGAAGGTGGCTCCCGCATCGTACAGCCGCTCGGTCAGGCCGGTGTCGTTCATCAGGCCGGTCTTGTAGACCTGCGTCTCGTCCTTATCGGTAAAGATGATCTGGTTGGATTCAATGTCTACCCGGCCGATGTTCTTTTCCTCGGTCATGGTCATAAAGGTGCCGTAGTCCACCTCTTTGATCTGGCGCTCCTCCATCCACGGCAGCAGCACAAAATTGAGGAGCAGCAGCATCAGCAGCACGATGGCGTAGTAGATCGCCAACGGCTTGCGCGGTGTCTTGACTTCTTTCATAGGATTTCCTCCTTAGTAGGCTTTGTCTCTACCCCAAAGCATAGCACGACTGATTTTAAGAAACCAGCCTTTTGAGGGCTTGTTTCCAAAAACTTCCCAGATTCTTAACAAACCTGGCATCAGGGCCAGCGGGTAGTACCCACGCAAGTGAAACGGGCCATTCCATCGCCCGCCCTATTGCCTGCGGCAACAGG
>OGFF01003034.1_pt1 | contig 13367 bp, 12 predicted proteins | sample 1570751 | NCBI WGS metagenome assembly OGFF01 (sample SAMEA2581951, study PRJEB24529) | metagenome | biome: Human gut stool | place: China | collected 2011 | reverse complement strand
TTTTTTTGTCACGCAGATTTCGCAGATGACGCAGATTTTTTCTTTGCTGCTTTTCCTTTTTTCCCACAGATTTCACAGATGTGCACAGATTTTAGACCTGTTCGGTCTTGGATTTCGCAGATTTTTTGTATCTTTGCAGCATGATTTGGACGGATAGAATAAGACAGGTGAAGATTTATCTGGTGATAGCGGCTGTTTGCATCGCTGTCGCCTCGCTCGTTGTGTCTCATTTCCTCGTCCGGGATCTTGCTCTGGAGGAGAGAAACCGGATGGAGGTGTGGGCGGAGGCTATGCGCACACTGAACAAGGCGGATGAAAATACTGACTTGAGTCTGGTGCTGAAGGTTATCAACGAGAATAACTCTATTCCCGTTATCGTGATGGATGCCAACAACCAGGCGCAGACGTTCAGAAACATCGATGTCGACGGTAAGGATTATGCTGATAGTCTGAATAATGCAGCTCTTATCGGGCAGCGTCTCCTGGCTCAGGGCAAGAACATCAAGATAGAACTCGATGACTCTACTCACGACTATATCCAGGTGTGCTACGACGATTCGCTCATGATTCGACGTATCTCTGCCTATCCCTATATCCAGCTCGGCGTGGTGATGATTTTCGTGGTCATCGCTATCTTCGCTCTCCTTACTTCTAAGCGTGCCGAACAGAATAAGGTGTGGGTGGGCTTGTCGAAGGAAACCGCTCATCAGTTGGGTACTCCTATCTCCAGTCTGATGGCATGGATTGAAATCCTGAAGATGAATTATCCTGACGATGATCTTATCCCTGAGATGGATAAGGATATCAAGCGACTGCAGTTGATTGCCGACCGATTCTCGAAGATCGGTTCGCTGCCGGAGCCTGTTCCTGCCAGTTTGAACGAGGTGATGGACCACGTTATCGACTATATGGACCGTCGCACCTCTAAGAAGGTGAAGATGGTGAAGGATTTCCCCGACCACGACATCATCATCAAGATCAATGCCTCGCTCTTTGAGTGGGTGATTGAGAATCTCTCCAAGAATGCCGTGGATGCGATGGGCGTGGATGGCGGACAGATTACTCTGCATGTGGAGGAGACGGATGACAGGGCCATCGTGGAGGTTTCTGATACCGGAAAGGGTATCAGAAAGAAAGACCTGCGCAATGTGTTCCGTCCGGGCTTCACTACCAAGAAGCGAGGATGGGGACTGGGACTCTCGCTCGCCAAGCGCATCGTGGAGGAATATCACCACGGCAAAATCTGGGTGAAGAGCAGCGAAGTGGGGAAGGGAACCACCTTCCGAATCGAACTGAAGAAGAAGGGCTGATGCTTCAGAAGACAGCACGGCGATGCATCGGATGAATGAACGCTGATGCGTCTGAAAACCTCTCTTTTGATGATGCTTGAACCCGAAAATCTTCTGAAATCCCTTAAAAATGGGAAAAATGGGGGAATAATCAGTTAATAATGAGAGATTTTAGTGATTTTTGCATAAAAAATTATTTTATCTCAAAAATTATTTGTAACTTTGCAGCCCGAAACCAATATGGTATTTAATAAAAAAATGTGTAATTTAGAGTCTTATAAGATTGATTTGAAAGCTTTGCCTCAGGGGGTAACGAATCTGGAGTTTAAGCTAGACGATGAATACTTTCAGGCAATAGACGCTCCTGATATCCAGAGAGGCGAGTTGCAGAGTAGTCTGTCCATCAACAGGACGGACGACTTCTTCGAGCTCAATTTTCACACCGAGGGAGTGGTACACATACCATGTGACATCTGCCTGGATGATATGGATCAGTCCATTGACACCGACGACCGTCTCATGGTGAAATTCGGAGACGACTACTCAGAAGAAGATGACCTCGTGATTGTGGCCGAGAACGAAGGAATACTCGATATCTCGTGGTTCATCTATGAATTCATAGACCTCAACATTCCCATCAAGCATGTGCATGCACCTGGAAAATGCAACCCTGCTATGATTGAAAAGCTCAATGAGCATTCTGCCGCCCGAAGCGGTGAGGAAGAAGAGGAAACTGTAGATCCACGCTGGGAAGCTCTATTGAAATTGAAAAAATAAAAATTAAAATTTTAAACATTTAAAAAATTATGGCACATCCTAAAAGAAGACAGTCAAAGACACGTACACTTAAGAGAAGAACTCATGATAAGGCAGTAGCTCCTACATTGGCAGTTTGCCCTAACTGTGGTGCATACTATGTATACCACACTGTTTGCCCTACTTGCGGTTACTATCGTGGTAAGGTTGCAATCGTTAAGGAAGCAGCTGAATAATGGGTAAAATCAATGCTGTAATCACAGGTGTAGGTGGATACGTGCCAGACTATATCCTCAACAACGAGGAGTTGTCGCGCATGGTGGATACCACAGACGAGTGGATTACCACACGTGTGGGTATCAAGGAACGCCGCATCCTCACAGAGGAAGGTCTCGGAACAAGCTATCTGGCGCGTAAGGCGGCAAAGCAGCTGATTCAGAAGACTGGCGTGGATCCAGACACAATCGACGCACTGATTGTGACAACCACTACACCTGACTACAAGTTCCCTTCTACAGCATCTATCGTCCTCGGTAAGCTCGGACTGAAGAATGCCTTTGCGTTCGATTTCTCTGCAGCTTGCTGTGGATTCTTGTACACCCTCGATGTTGCAGCTAGCATGATTCAGAGCGGCAGATACAAGAAAATCATCGTAATCGGTGCAGACAAGATGTCTTCACTCGTAGATTACACAGACCGTGCTACCTGTGTGCTTTTCGGCGACGGTGCAGGTGCTGTGCTCGTGGAGGCAACAGAAGAGGAAAATGTAGGTGTTCAGAACTCATACCTTCGTACCGACGGACAAGGCTTGCCTTTCCTCCACATGAAGGCTGGTGGTTCTGTGTGCCCTCCTTCACACTTCACCGTAGACCATCGTCTGCATTATCTTTATCAGGAAGGTCGCACCGTGTTCCGTTACGCAGTAACCGACATGAGCAACGACGTGATGAAGATCATGGAGATGAACAATCTCAAGGCTGAAGATGTGAACTGGGTGATTCCTCACGAGGCCAACCTCCGTATCATCGAGGCTGTGACCAAGCGTGCAGGAATTCCACTTGACAAGGTGGTAGTAAACATCGACCATTATGGAAATACCAGTGCGGCAACAATCCCATTGGCACTCTGGGATGCAGAGAGCCAGTTGAAGAAGGGCGACAACGTCATCTTCACAGCATTCGGTGCAGGATTCGTACACGGTGCATCATTCTATAAGTGGGCTTATGATGGTGCTGCTTATGGCAAGTAAGACATATTAAAAATAGGATAGAATAATTATCTATATAAGGAAACGCATCTTTCTTATTTCATCTCAACAAAAGTGAACTAAGCAAGGATGCGTTTCTTTAGCTTCATGCCAGGTTCTGGCAAACTCATTTAAACATTTCGTTTCAATCAATTTTTATCGTATGCATAAAGCAGGTTTCGTAAATATCGTGGGCAACCCTAATGTGGGAAAGAGTACGCTGATGAATCAACTGGTGGGCGAGCGTATCAGCATCGCTACCTTCAAGGCGCAGACCACTCGTCATCGTATCATGGGTATCGTGAATACCGATGATATGCAAATCGTGTTTTCGGATACCCCTGGCGTCTTGAAGCCAAACTACAAGATGCAGGAGATGATGCTCGCCTTCTCGGAGAGTGCGCTGGCGGATGCCGACGTGTTGCTTTATGTGACCGATGTGATTGAGAACCCTGAGAAGAACATCGACTTCCTGGAAAAGGTGAAGAAGATGAAGATTCCGGTGCTCCTGCTCATCAACAAGATTGACCAGAGCGACCCGAACAAACTGGGTGACACCGTGGAGAAATGGCACTCGCTGCTGCCGAATGCCGAGATTCTGCCTATCTCTGCGAAAAACAAGTTTGGCGTGGATATGCTCCTCAAGCGCATCAAGGAGCTGCTGCCTGAGTCGCCTGCGTTCTTCGACAAGGACCAGTTGACCGACAAGCCTGCCCGCTTCTTCGTATCTGAGATTATCCGCGAGAAGATTCTGCTCTACTACGACAAGGAGATTCCTTATGCCGTGGAAGTGAGAGTGGAGAGATTCAAGGAGGATGACAACCGCATCCACATCAATGCCGTCATCTACGTGGAGCGTGATTCCCAGAAGGGCATCATCATCGGTCACCAGGGCGTGGCGCTCAAGAAGGTGAACACCGAGAGTAGAAAGGCACTGGAAAAGTTCTTCGGAAAGAAGATTTTCCTGGAAACCTTCGTGAAGGTTGACAAAGACTGGCGCAGTTCGCAGCGTGAACTCGATGCCTTCGGATATAATCCGGAATAAACTACCCCACCTCTCCCTGAATGTAATCGAGGGAGTGACTCTCGCCAGAGGGGCGAGGGCCGGAGCAAGGTCAGCTTCGGCAAATTATTAACTTGGATGCAGAGACCACATCCATGATACCTCCTCAAAGGAAGGAGGGTAAATGACTAATTATGGCAAATTTAGTAGCAATCGTAGGTCGCCCTAACGTGGGTAAATCTACTTTATTCAATCGTTTGACTCAATCTCGCCGCGCCATCGTGAGCGATACAGCAGGTACCACCCGCGACCGCCAGTATGGCAAGTGCAGCTGGAACGGAAGAGAATTCTCTGTGGTGGATACCGGTGGATGGGTCGTAAAATCAGATGACATTTTCGAGGATGCTATCCGCAAGCAGGTGTTGGTAGCTACCGAAGAGGCCGACCTGGTTCTCTTCCTGGTAGACGTGAACACAGGTTTGACCGACTGGGATGAGGACGTAGCCCTGATCTTGCGTCGTGCCAAACTGCCTGTAATCCTTGTGGCAAACAAGGTGGATAACAGTGCTGAATACTATCAGGCTGCCGAATTCTACAAGCTGGGCTTGGGCGACCCTCAGTGTATCAGTGCCGCAACAGGTGGCGGTACGGGTGACTTGCTCGACATCATATTAGACAAGCTTCAGGATAATCCTGAGGAAGCCATCGAGGAGGACATCCCTCGTTTCGCCGTGGTTGGTCGTCCTAACGCCGGCAAGAGCAGTATCATCAATGCCTTCATCGGTGAAGACAGAAACATCGTTACCGAGATTGCTGGTACTACCCGCGACAGTATCTATACCCGTTACGACAAGTTCGGCTTTGACTTCTATCTGGTTGATACCGCCGGTATCCGCCGCAAAAACAAGGTGAGCGAGGACTTGGAGTTCTATTCCGTGATGCGTTCCATCCGTGCCATCGAGAACAGTGATGTCTGCATCCTGATGCTCGACGCCACCCGTGGTATCGAGACCCAGGATATGAACATCTTCCAGTTGATTCAGAAGAACAACAAGAGTCTGGTGGTGGTAGTAAACAAGTGGGACTTGGTAGAGGAGAAGAACCAGAAGGTGATTGATACCTTCGAGAATGCCATCCGCAAGCGCATGGCTCCGTTCGTGGATTTCCCTATCATCTTTGCTTCTGCTTTGACCAAGCAGCGCATCTTCCGCGTGTTGGAGACAGCCAAGGATGTTTACCAGAACCGCAAGGCTCATATCGGAACCTCTAAGCTCAACGAGGTGATGTTGCCTATCATCGAGGCTTATCCACCACAGAGCGTGAAGGGTAAGTATATCAAGATCAAGTACTGTACCCAGTTGCCAAACACCACGATTCCATCGTTCGTGTTCTATGCCAACTTGCCTCAGTATGTAAAGGAGAACTATCGCCGCTTCCTGGAGAACAAGATTCGTGAGAACTGGTCGTTGCATGGTTGTCCAATCAACGTCTTCATTCGTCAGAAGTAAGGGGAAGTGAAGAGTGAAGAACGAAGAGTGAAGAATCAAAATGTATAAAGATGAAGAAACTTTTGATTTTTATGATAATAAGTATGGGGTTGGGACTTTCTTCCTGCAAGGAGGAGCGTCCTGACCCTTCTTACTTTGCGGGTATAGCCGCAAAGGGATATTACGACTTGCTCCTGGAGGGCAAGTACGAGGAGTATGTGGCTGGTTTCAACCAGCCCTACCGCATCCCGAAGGGTTATCACGACCAGCTGCTGCTCAATGCCCGGATGTATGTGGAGCAGCAACAGCTGGAGCACCAGGGCATAGCGAAGGTGAACGTGCTGAATGCCAAGGCAGACACCGCCCACCACGTAGCCGACGTCTTCCTGCAACTAGCCTTCGGCGACAGCACCAAGGAGCAGATTGTGGTTCCGATGGTGGAGGTGAAAGGCGAATGGAAGATGAGGTAGGAGACTATTTTGCATTATTCTTTAAAAAAAATGGAGGAACAAGATATGTTGGACTTGAATAGAAGACGATTGCCTGTAGGCATTCAGTCGTTTAAGAAAATCAGGGAGGGTAACTTCGTGTATGTTGACAAGAGCGACTTGGTGTGGTATTTGGTGAACTATGGTGACCAGTACAACTACTTGAGTCGTCCTCGTCGATTCGGCAAATCTGTGCTTGTAGATACCCTCCAGCACTATCTCGAAGGCAATAAAGAACTCTTCGAGGGATTGAAAATCATGGAGTTGGAAAAGGAATGGAAGCATCATCCCGTGATTCGTCTTGACATGAGCAGGGGTGGGGCTACGTCAGAGACCATCCGTTCTTACCTCAATATACGATTCAAGTATTATGAGGAGAAATATGGAATAGATGTGGATCCAACAGCGCAGCTTGCCGATCGTTTTGATGCTATCATCGTGTCAGCATATAAGCAGACCGGCCAGCCGGTGGCTGTGCTTATTGATGAGTATGATGCTCCCCTTCAACATTCCTGGAAAACCGATGATCACGATGGCTGCACGGAAGCCTATCGTGAGGTGTTTGCTATCTTAAAGGCAGATGATGAATATGAGCGTTTCGTGTTCATCACGGGCATCACCAAGTTTACGCAAATCTCCCTCTTTTCTGTGCTCAACAACTTAACCAACATCAGTTTTGAACCTGAATATGCCGCCATTTGTGGTATAACGGAAGAGGAAATTGCTGCCAATTTTGGATATGAAGTAAAGAAAATGGCGGATGTGAATGGTTGGACGGTAGAGGAAGCGCATGCTCGCTTAAAGGAATTCTATGATGGATACCATTTCTGTAAGCGAAATTCTGTGGATATTTACAATCCATATAGTCTTGTGAATGCCTTGGGAGCACAGCAGATTCGTAATTTCTGGGCTTCTTCGGGTGCCACCTCGCTGCTACCGAAGTTTGTAACCAACTTGGAGATGCGCTTAGATTACTTTAATGATTGCTATATCGATTCCTTCACTTTAGAGACTTCTGATGTAGTAGGCGGCGGTGCCGAGCTCTTCCTTTATCAGTCGGGCTACCTGACGATGAAGGGTTATGAGGATGGCATGTATCACCTTGGCTTTCCAAATGAGGAAGTGAAGCAGGCACTGAATAGGATAGTGATGCCAGCACTTACCTTGCGAAATGGAGAACAGGTGAAGAGTGATGATGTGATTACTCCAGAGCTTCAGGCAAAGATAGATAGTGCAAGAGAAGAATATCGAAAAGGAAATTTTGTCAGCTGTTCTACTGCTGATGATCTTCGACATTATTTGAATTCACTATGAGTTATAGGAAAGCATAAGGGGGCTGGTCTTGGATTTAGACTCCCATTATGGCGATAAGTGATGAAAAACTGCAGTCTTTACTTGGATGAAGGCTGCGGTTCTTCTTTTCTCTTTTTTCTGATTTCGCAGTTTTGTGTTTATTTTTGTTTGCGCAAACACAGAAAAATTAGAAAAAAAAGCTATGAAATTGCGTTAAAATTATTAAGATTTACACTTTTTAACCTAAAAAGTTTTGCTCGTTTCAGAAATTTTGCCTACATTTGCAACCGAAAGAACCTAATGAGGGTATAAGACTCCTAAGAAGAGTTTGTCCTCTCGACCTAAAAAAGAACTGTAGATTTCTAACGAACGATGTAGATGATAAACGATGTAAGATGTAAGAACTGAAGAAGGTAATACGAAATATTAGCCGACTCTCTCCTAACAAGAGGCCGCTAACTAGAAGCTACAATTCTCTAAGAACAAATAAATGATGAAACCCTGGAAACAGATTCACCATGACATTTGAGGATTCTTTCTAAGAACAGGTAATAATAATATTTTTTTATAAACTAAATTTTTACGATTATAAAAAAAGTTTTAACTTTAGTATCGGCATTGTCGATGGTTGCTGGTTCAGCATTTGCTAACGATTATGATTGGAATTCTGGTCTTGAGAATCCTCAGACAGATAAGGATCATAACGTAGTAAACAAGAATGGACTTAAGTACGCTGACAAGGTATTTACCTTTAGTGTTAATAAGGGTGATAAGGTTTTGCTTGGCGTGAATGGTGAGAACCTTGATATTACTGTAAATGGCTCTAAACTTGCTGCAAAGTTAGAGAGTGGTAAGATTAGTTTCGTTGCAGAAGATGAGGGTTCTGTAGAGTTGAAGTTGGGTACAAGTACCACTATTAACTCTATCTATGTAGAGTCTGATAACTATCGTACAGCTCTTAAGTATATCGAGACTATCGGTAAGGCTGCTGTAAATCAGGCTACTGTTGACATCGCAAATTATTCAACAGAAATTGATGAGAAGAATAAGAACCTCCCTTATGATCAGTTCTTCTCTGCAGTGAAGGCACAGATTAATATCGAGGCTCAGAAGGTTGCTGATATTGAGGCAGAGCTGAAGACTGCTAAGGCTGGCAATAATGTTAAGCAGGATTTGCTCGATGACTTTAATACTCGCTTGACCGCTGTTAGGACTAATGTAGAGCAGATCGTAAAGGATGCAGATGCTGCTCAGAAGCAGTATCTTAACATCACACGTGAGTTGGCTAAGGACTTGGATGATCGTCTTGTAAAGGCAGCTGAGACTACAGTTTCTTCTTATGATAACAACGCTCTTACTTATATCAATGATTTCCAGACTGTAAATAAAAAGATTACAGTTAAGGGTTTGAAGGCAGAATGGGCTAAGACTGAGTTGGAGGCAATTGAGGCTGACCGTGATGCCTTGAAGAAGGCCGCAATGGATGAGTTGGCTAAGTTCCCTGCACAGTATGCAGAACGTAATTCTTGGCAGGCTGAGTTCAATTCATTGAAGGATCAGATTGACAATATGATTGCTCGCGCTATTGTAGAGCGTGACTACAAGTCAAAGATTACTACTTTGCAGACTAAGGTTACAAAGTTGAATGATGTTCTTGATATCAAGGACGCTGACCAGAAGACTGTGTTCTCTAAGCCAGCAGGTTATGATACTTGGAAAACTGAAGTTAAGGAACTTAATGATTTCATTTCTGATACAAAAAACCGTCGTGACTTTACTGAGAGTGAGCTCGCACAGAATCCTGTTAAGAAATACTCGGATGCAGAGGAGACTTTCACTAACTTGAAGGATGATTTTACAAAGCAGGCTTCTACAGAGTTGACAAAACGTTCTACAGCTGCTCAGGAAAATATCAATACTTCTAGCTATAAGATTTCTGCTAAGTACCAGAACGAGCCAGAGACTCAGAAGAAGTACGAGAAGGAGTTTGCTGTTATCCAGGCAGAACTTAATGGCTTGAACACAACAATTAAGGAGAATAAGTATGAAGTTCTCGTAGAAGACTTCAATACGGTTGCAAACAAGATTGCTGGTGTCAACACAAAGGTTAACAACCTTTGGACTGTGACTCTTTCTAAGCAGAAGCAGGAGGTTATCGATTTGAATGCTACAGAGCAGAAGAAGATTGATGACAAGATTGATGCTGTTCGTGCAAACTACAATAACTATATCACAAAGATAGAGGAGTGGAAGAAGGCTGACTTCTCTAATGATGATATGAAAGCAAGCTTGAATGCTAACCAGAGAAAGCTCTTCGATATTGTAGGTCAGCTTGATGATACTAAGGAAGAGATTGGTAAGGTTGTAGCTGCTCTTGAGGCTAAGATTAAGGCTGTGGATGATGTAGAGTTTGATCCTAACAATGCTACAGAGTATCGTTTCGAGGGCAATAAGAATGTCAATGGTTCTGTAGTAACTTATGAGAGCATTGTTGAAGAAATCGAGACAAAGATTAAGGCTCAGATTGATGAAGCAGTTAAGACTGCTAACGACAGAGCTAAGGATTACTTTGATAATGAGTACTCTCAAGGTAAGGCAACATTAACTAAGGGTGATGCTAATCAGAAGTATGATGCCGTAAAGGAAACTCTTGATAAGGGTCATAAGGAGGCTAAGATGACTGATGATGCTTACACTAAGTTCAACAACCGTTACCAGGGTATTCTTGATAAGAGTAATAATAATCAGGTAGGTGAGAACTATCTTGTAGATGCTCAGACAAAGGTTACCGAATATTACAAGGCTAAGACTTTGGCTGACAACCTCGGCAAGGTATCTTCTGACTACTTGGCTAAGATTGAGAAGGCTGTTAAGGATGTCAATGAAGAACTTGATGCTTATACAAAGTTGTATGGTGATGTTTGCGATAAGAAGGTTAAGTGGACAGTTGCTAAGAGTAAGGAGACAACTTATCAGGCAGAGTACATCTTGGTTGAGCCAAATGGAAGTGCTACTTTCGTTAAGGATCAGCTTGAGAAAATCAATGCAGATCTCAAGAAGTTCTCTGACAAGTTGGAGGAGAAGGCTCTTTCTGCTTCTACACTCAATGATGAGGCTACAGCTGAGTTCAAGAAGTTTGAGGATGGCTACTTCAAGGCTACTGACTATAAGGGCTATGTAGCTAACAACGATGCTAAGGCTAAGGCTGATGCTAAGATTAAGACTGTTAAGGCTGAAATCGTCAATGCAAAGGCTGCTATCGCTGGCTACCGTGAGGAGGTACAGGCTGATGCTATGATTGTTATTGGTCAGGCAGAATCTACAGTTGCAGCTCAGGAGTCTAGTGTTGCTACTGACTTCGCTGCTGGTGAGCTTGGTAATACCTATGCATCAATCGAGGGTGCTTTGAACAGTGCTTCAGCTAGCATCAAGAAGGCTCTTGCTGATGCCGAGAACGCACAGAAGGGTGGCAACCTTGATCTTGATGGTGATGGCCAGGTTGGTCTTGGTGATGCTAAGAAGGGAATGGAGAATGTCAAAGATGGATCTATGGATGGTAAGACATTCATGGACTTCATAAATGCTTATCTTCAGTATATCTCTAAGTAATTGATTTTGTTAGGTTGAAGTCCCTTAAAATAAAGTGTAGGGACTTCACCTTTTAGAATTATAATAATAACTTTTAGTAGATTTTTGATTATGAAACATAATAGAATTTTGGGTGGGCTTATAGCTCTAGTTATGTTTATGATAACTAGTGTAAGTGCTATGGCGCAAGAATACGAATTGAATAGTGTTACATTCTTGAAACCAGGTGAGAAAGGGGTTATTTCAGTGAGTATGAATAATCCTAATACTGTTGATGCTTTCCAAGGAAAAATTATCCTTCCTGAAGGTCTTACTTTTGTTGATACTGATACAGAGGGTAGAGGTCAGATTTCTAAGACTGCTCGTACAGACAAGTTTAGTATTTCTTTACAGAAAAATAGTGAGAATCCTCGTATTGCAGCATTCTTAGGTTTTAGTATGACAGATGCTGTACAGTCAGGAAGTGGTGCAATTTTCACTTTTGAAGTTAATGTTGCCAATGATTTCAAAAATATAGGTGAGATAACAATAAAGGAAGCTCAAATTGCAATGGATGGTAGTGGTATTGTAATACCAGAGAATGATGTTATCGGTAAGGTTGCAGACGTAGCAGACCAAGTGTTGGCTGCAGCTGAAGACATTAAGGTTAATGGTAAAAATCCGGCTACTGTTACAATTTCTTGTGATTTCCAAAAAGAATTTTTGGCTTTCTTTGCTGCAACAATTGAGTTGCCTAAGGGGTTGTCTATTGTAGACAAGTCTTGGAAGTCTGATGCTGATCGTTGTCCTAATCATTCTGCTTCTGTTGTTGGCAAACTTTTAACTGTTGTAGTAGATGATATCTTCGGTAACCTTAACTTTGTTAAGAAAGATGGCAATGTAGTTAGCTTTGAGGTTGTTGCTGATGATGATTTCGTTGATGGATCAGAAATTGTTTTGAAGAATGTTTATGGAACAGCTAAGCTTCAGGGTAATAGTGAATATGAAAATTACTATGCAGAGGATATCCATATTAAGGTAACTAAGGATGGTACAGCAACAGGTATCAACGGTATCGAGTCTGACTTCGCAGCTAAGGCTGACGGTATCTACACAGTCAGTGGCTTGAAGGTTAACAAGCTCGTTAAGGGTGTTAACATCGTAGTTAAGGACGGTAAGGCAACTAAGGTTGTTAAGAAGTAATGAACCATCTAGAAACCATTGTTCATAAGAACAGTGAGATGTGATATATAAAGTTAAACAATAAAAGGGGAGAGGCATCTTGCGATGCCTCTCTTTTTTGCTTTTTTTGAAAGAAAAAACATAATTTCTTGGTAGTTTCAATAAAAAAGTGTATCTTTGCTGAAAAAATAAGCTATGCGGATTTTTACAGAACAAACATTAAAACAATATATAGAATCCCATCCTAAGTCAAAGGTTGCATTGCAAGAATGGACTTCTATCGTTAGGAAAAGTAAATGGAATTCTTTTGCCGATGTTAAAGCTACATTTAATAGTGTTGACAACGTTGGTAATCAGCATTATGTATTTAATGTGAAAGGTAATACTTATCGTATTGTTGCTGTAATAAAGTTTACCATCAAATTCGTTTATATTCGTTTTGTTGGTACTCATGCAGAATATGATAAAATAAATTGTAGAACTATATAATTCTTGATTATGGATAAGATAGAAAATATGGAGCAATATCAATGGGCGGTAAATAGAGTGGAGGAATTGCTTCCATTGGTTGACGATTCCACTCCTCTTGATGATGCCAATAGTGTAGAACTGGAAAAATTATCCAATTTGGTAGCTGATTATTCAGACCTTCATTTTGCTATAGGTACTCCTGCTTTATCTGAAATTCTAAAGCTTAGAATGGAAGAAATGGGACTTTCTGTTGCAAAATTAGCAAAGATCTTAGGAGTTACTCCTTTGAATATAAAGGCCTATCTTTCAGGTTCGGAAGAGCCAACATTAAGTGTTGGTCGTGAGATTAGTCGCCGTTTAGGTGTTGATGCCAATTTAGTGCTGGGTTTATCTTGACCTCACTTCTTATACCCCTATACCTCTTCCTTGCCTTCTTTTGAAAGAAAATCCCATAATTTCTTGGCAGTTTCAATAAAAAAGTGTATCTTCGCAGCAGAAATGCAATATTGCGTCCACGACCTTATAAAACATAAGAAGATGGCAAGATTTATAGACCCACGTGTCGATTGGGCTTTCAAGCGAATC
>OGFF01003023.1_pt1 | contig 13397 bp, 10 predicted proteins | sample 1570751 | NCBI WGS metagenome assembly OGFF01 (sample SAMEA2581951, study PRJEB24529) | metagenome | biome: Human gut stool | place: China | collected 2011 | reverse complement strand
TTCGCGCCCTTTCCGGCTTCTGCGCCGGCTGCCTCCGCTGTGTCCAGCGCTTCCGGCTCGATCACGGCGACGGCATCCGGATAGATGACCTCCGGCAGCTCCTCAAAAAACGCCTCCGTCTTCTGCACCGGACGCGGTTTGGAGGAAATGGGCGCAAAATCGCGCGGGATCGGCGGGTCGTTTTTGCGGGCCTTTCCGCTGCGCAGGATGTAGATATCCGTATTTTTATAGCTGCCGATCGTCTCCGGGTGGTCTTCCATGCGGACTCTGACGCTCTGGCGCAGGAGATTGACCTCGACGACCGTCCCGCGTCCGTCGGGCGTGTCGACAAAGGATTCCATCTTCGGCGCGGTCTTGATGAGGTCCTCATAGGCCTCCTGCTCGTATTTCAGGCAGCACATGAGCCTGCCGCACGTGCCGGAGATCTTCGTCGGATTCAGGCTGAGGTTCTGCGTCTTGGCCATTTTGATGGAAACGGGCTGGAAATCATCGAGGAATTCCTTGCAGCAGAAGGGCCTGCCGCATACGCCGAGTCCGCCGACCATCTTGGCCTTGTCGCGCACGCCGATCTGCCGTAGCTCGATGCGCGTGCGGAAGACGGAGGCCAGATCCTTGACCAGCTCGCGGAAATCGACGCGGCCGTCCGCCGTGAAGAAAAACAGAAGCTTGCTGCCGTCAAAGGCACATTCCGCCGAGACAAGCTGCATTTCCAGCCCGTGCGCGGCGATCTTCTGCTGGCAGATCTCAAAGGCCTTCTTTTCCTTTTCCTGGTTCTCTGCGTTCGCGCGCTCGTCCTGCTGCGTCGCTACGCGCAGCACCCTGCGCAGCGGCAGCACCAGCTCACGCGGCTTGACCGGGTGGTTGCCGGCAGCGCAGAGGCCGAATTCGTCTCCGCGCGCCGTGTCGATGATGACGTGCGCACCGGCCTGCAGCGTCAGTCCGGCAGGGTCGAAATAATAGGATTTTGCATTATTGCGGAAGCGGATGTCCACCACGGTAACGGCGGCAGGCTCCGCCGGTTGGGCGGGCGCTTCCTCCTTTGCAGGCGCGGCGGCTTCCGCGGGCTGCTGTGTATCCTCCGCAGGCTGCTGCGCTGCGGCTTCCGGTTCTGCGGCGGCGGGCTGCTGCTCCAGAACGGTATCGGGGGTCTGTTCTTGCATGGTTCTCTCCAATCTGCCGCAGAGCCTGCGGCAAGGTAAAATTTCAGATTCGGCGCTCAGCGCAGCTTCATCGCAAGATAGCCGGTGACCGCGCCTGCCGACGCATTGGCGGCCAGCGCGTCAATGGCAGCCTGAATGCTGTCGGACGCCTGCAAAAGCTCTGAGCCGGAGCGGCTGGCGACGATCTGCGCGGCGCTTTCCGACGCGGTGTCCAGTCCGCCTCTTTGCGTCAGCGCACCGCAGATGCACGCGCGCAGCTGCTGCAGCGCGGGAAGCAGCTGCTCCCGCTTCGCCTTTTCCATGGGCAGCAGCACGCGCAGCAGCGCCATCCGGTCATGCGCGGCATAGGCCGCGGCAAACTGCCGGACGAACGGCTCGTCCTCCGCATCCTGCAAAAGCGTCAGCGCCTGACCCAGAAAGCCGCCCGCGCGCAGACAGGCCGCGCGCAGAACGCCGTCAGGCTTGTCCGGCACATTCTGCCGCAGAAACGGCAGCGCCTCATCCTGCGCCACCGGGCCGAGCTGCAGCTCCGCGCAGCGGCTGCGGATGGTCGGCAGCAGCCGCTCCGCGTTGGTCGACAGGATCAGGAACACGCCGTAATCCGGCGGCTCCTCCAGAATCTTCAGCAGCGCGTTCTGCGCGGATTCGTTCATATCCTGCCCGCGCGGGATGATGTAGATCTTGCGCTTTCCCTCGTTCGGGCGGATGAACATATCGCTTCTGGCTGCGCGGATGGGGTCGACGGTCATGGCCTTGTGGTCGGGATCGTCGACGGTGATGATATCCGGGTGGACACCCTCAAGCGCCTTGCGGCAGCCGGAGCAGACGCCGCAGGGGATCTTTCCGCTGCGCCCCTCGCACTGCATTGCCGCCGATAAGATCCGCGTGAGCGTATGCTTGCCCGAACCGGCAGGCCCGCAGAGCAGATAGCTGTGCGCCACGCGCCCGCTGGCGAATGCGCCGCTCAGACGCGCCTTGACGGCGTCATTTCCCAGAAAGCCGGTAAAGTCCATGTTCGGTGTTCCTTTCTCGGCCTATACTTCGCCTTATATCATAGTAGTATAACAGATTTTCCGCCGCTTTGCTACTGTTTTTTCTCCACCCGCAAAAACAGGCAGGGAACCGAATCCCTGCCTGCTTGTTCAGCTCTCCATCTGCCGTCCGAGAAAGCCCGCGACGGTCTGCACGAGCCGCTGCTCCGCCTCGCCGAGCGCAGGCGCGCCGTCCTCGCTCAGAAGCAGGACGCAGCCCATTAAGTCGCCCTCTGTCACAATGGGGGCCGCAGCGCCGACGCGGTAGCGGTCGGATGCGTCCGTCGGCCGGACGGGCAGATCGCCGTCCTGATAGCGGTAGCTGCGCCGCAGCTCCATGAGCTGCTCCAGCTCCTGCGAGCAGCGCTTGTCCAGAAGCTCCCGCTTCTGCACGCCATGCACCGCAATGATCGCGTCCCGGTCGCAGACCGCCGCGATATATCCGGTGTTCTTCCCAATCGCTTCACAGATCTGTCCCGCAAATTCCCCCAGATCGCCCATCGGCGAGTATTTCTTAAAGATCACCTCGCCGTCCTTCTCCGTATAAATCTCCAGCGGGTCGCCGCTGCTGATAACACTGACACGGAAAACCTTGTCCTCATGATTTTTTGAGGATTGAACCAGCGTGTTTTCGATATTTTCCGTGCCGGACTTAAAATTTACGGCGTCCTCCGGGAGCGCGCCGGTCTTGAGCAGGCTGTCAATGTCCGCCTTGAGCTGTACCTCGATGTGATCCTCAAATACCCGGATTTTTTCGATCATCAGATTCAGGTCATTGCGGTCAAGTGACGGCTTTTCCAGAATGTCGTGAAATACATCCATTGCCGTTTTCGCCACGCGGTTGATGCGGATGATGGTATTGCGCTTGTCGCTGGCAAATTCGATCTGGTGCTGAATGCCCGCAATGCGCTGTGTCAGCTCCGCTTCCAGCTCGTCGTAGGTTTCGTCTAAAAGCGCTTCCTGCTCCGGGTGCTTCATGATGTCGCGGATGCGCTGGCGTTTGGTCGCTTTCAGCTCCTCCTGCTTGTCAAGCAGTAAGGCTTCCAGATTTTCTTCTGTGCGCTTCGTCTCCGCAATGTCGGCCTGCTCTTTCTCCAGATCGGCGTTCAGCCGTTCAAGCATACTGCTGGAGTTGTCGCGCACCTTGCGCACATAGTCCTTGACCAGCGCATCGAGCGTTTCCACGCGGATATGGTGGCTCGTGCAGCCCTTGAGACCACGCCTGTGGTACGTTCCGCAGGTATAGGCGGGAGCCAGATCGCTCCGGCTCATCGCGAACATCGGACTGCCGCAGTCGCCGCAAACGAGAAGCCCCGAGTACACGTTGTCGTTGACCTTGACCCCGCGATAATTGTTCGTTGAGCGGCTTTCGCGCAGAGAGCGCACAGTCGCAAACGTGCGGTAGTCGATGATCTCCTGATGGTGGTGCTCAAAGACGCGGTGCTCGCTCTCGTCCAGCTTTCGGTCCGTGCCGTTGATTTTTACGCGCGTGAATTTTCCCTGCCGCAGTGTGCCGATATAAAAATCGTTATCTAAAATTCCCTGCACCGTGACGATCGCCCACGCCGCTTTCGTCTTGCGGCGGACAGGCTCTCTCGCGGCGGCGCGGCGCTCACATTCGGACATCCGCGGCGTGGGCACGTTGTTGTCTGTCAGATAGTTGGCAATTTTCTTGTAGCCCCAGCCGTCTAAGTAAAGCTTGAAAATCGTCCGAATGACCTCGGCCTCGGTCGGCACGACCTCAAAGACCTGCTGTTTGTTCAGAATATAGCCATACGGCGCGGCGCAGAGCCAGCGCCCCTCCTCCTGCCGCCGCTTCACGACGCTGCGCACCTTTTTCGACGTGTCCGTGACGGGCATTTCGTTGATTAAGAACTGGAACTGAATTTTGAGCCAGTCGTCGTCATTCGGGAAGTCGATGTTATCGCCAATCGAAATGATCCGCACGCCCGCATCGCGCAGATCCTCCAGCTCTACCAGTCCGCGCGAGTTGCGGCGGGAAAAGCGGGAGAAATCCTTGACGATGAGAATGTCGTACTTGTGCCTCATCAGCCCCCGGCGCATCTCCTGATACCCCTCGCGCTGCTCGAACGTGTACCCCGAGCGGTCGCGGTCTTCAAAAAACGTCAATGTGCTGTTCGGAAAGTGCGTTGTTACAAAATCTTCGATGATGGATTTCTGATTTTCAATCGACACATTGTCGCGGTCGAGCTCTTCATCGACCGAAATGCGGGCATAGCCTGCAATATCAAAGCGTTCTATCATTCGCATTCACCCTTGAGATACTGTTCTGTCTGCCGCCAGCTGCCGAGGATTCCTCGGTAGTTGCTTTTCGGTTCATTTCCCATTTGCGTTCTCCTCCGTCTGCTCCGGCAGCTGTGCCGCGTCCGTTACTATGTCCGTGACGAGTTGGCGGAAGCTCTCGGCGTTCTGCGCGGTAACGACAGGCTTGCCGGTTTCGGCTTCCAGCGCTTTTCTCGCCACACCCGCGACATTGCCGCCGCGTCGGGCGACCTTCTGGTTTTCGTCAAAGCCCTGCGGCTGCTCGGCTTTCGCAATATCGGTCGTGGACGATTCTGCCAGCATGGTCAGAACCAGTTCTAAATCACTCATATTATCGCGGAGATTTTCCTTTTTCAGCCCCTCGAGATTCTTATACTGCCGCGTGTTCATGCCAGCCTACGCCACGCGGATCTTCTGGTCCTCAAAAAGCTGAATCTCGTTTTTCATTGGTTCGTCCATTCTCGTCCTCCCCAATCAGCCACACTCTTATCACAAATACCTATTGCTTCATTTTGCTTCGTAGATAATATTGTACATCATCAAAATAGAGATTGCAAGACAAAAATGCGCTGTATATCGGGAGGTGCATAAAGAGAAAACGGGGGCGAAGAGAAAATTTCTCTTCGCCCCCAATGTATCCGGCGCTACATGGTCATCTGCTGCGCCTTTTCACGCTGGACTTCCTGCTCCGCCAATCTTTGGCGGTTATAAAGCAGCAGATCCCGCGTCTGTTCATAAAGGTCGCCGTTGCCCGATTCAAATACGGCCACCAGATACTTTTTCTTTTTGTATGTGCCATAGACGCTCTGCAAGCCGGCGCGCAGGACCGGGTCTGACTTTTCTGCATTCGTCAGCCAAATCTCAACCAGCTTCCGCTCGTCCTTGACGGTCATTTCCATAGCCTCACGCTCCTTGTGGATATGATTTCCGCATTTTCCCTGTTTTTATACCAAGCTGACCTCCTGAACGCAAAAAAGCCGGGACTTCTAAAATCCCGGCTTCCTGCGAATATTACATTGTCTGTTCCATTGTGAACCCCTGCTCCTGTTCCGGCTGCGGCAAATGCATCAACGGACGCTTGAATTTTATCTCGTTGAAAAAGAGCAGTTTCCCGAAATCAGGAAACTGCTCAAGCTATGGATGTGGGCTGCAAAACCCTGTGGATCACAAAGAAAACGATCGTGGGTGGAAGAGTCTCGGTCCTTCCGTATAGAAGATATAGGCAGGACGATACAAGCTGCGGGAATATACCTGCGATTCAGCAAGCGATACCCATCGTAGGTGTGGAGTTGGTCTTCTCTCACAGCAAGTATCACAGCCGCCGGCGGATGGTGTGTCCATCCACCGGCGGCTGTGTGTAAGTTCTGCGAAGTCCCGCTGCGGCTCAGCCGAAGAGGAAATCCTTCAGATTTGTATTAAACAGGTATTCTGCAATGTAGGTTCTTGTTCTCTTATACAGTGCATCCTGTGCAAATGAGACATCATTGCCGGATTCTTGCAGCGCAAATTCATACGTCTGCCTGAGCTCCGTACCGACATTGATCTTGGCAATGCCGGCGGAAATGGCGTCGAGAATGTACTGGTGCTGAATTCCGGAGCCGCCGTGCAACACAAGCGGAATGCCGACTGCCCGGTAGAGCTCTGCCACGTGCGCAACGTCGATTTTGGCTTCCGGCTTTTTCTGGTTACGGACAGCCTCGGCGACTGCGCCGTGGATGTTGCCGACTGCGACGGACAGCCAGTCGCACTTACTTTCCTCTGCAAACCGCTTTGCCTCGTCCAGGCGGGTAAAGCCCATCTTCGAAGCAAAAATCTCTTCATACGGCGGCATGACCTTGTTTTCGTGCCCCATGACCGCGCCGAGCTCCGCTTCACAGGGGATCTGCGCGGCATGCGCAAGATCAGCCGCTTCCCGCGTTGCGGAAATGTTTTCCTCCAGCGGCAGACGCGAACCGTCAATCATGACGGACTGGTAGCCTGCGCGGATGGCGCGCTCGATCAGTGAGCGATAATCCACGCGCTGATAGTCCTCGTCAATCACGGGAACGTGATCCAGATGCAGCAGCGTATGTGCCGGATCCTTGTACCGGTCATATTCCTCCGCGATGCGCTCGAGAGATTCGGCTTTCATTTTTTCCCACTCCACGCGCGCAACCTGAATCATGGCGACGCTGTTTTCGTCGCGAATGGCCTCGATGATCGGCTTGACCATCGGGATATGAGGTACGTTGAAGGCGGGCACGCATTTGCCCTTTTCACGGGCTTTCAGAATGACTTCTCTTGTGTTCACAATTGTATCCTCTTAATAGCGTCGCAGATAGTCAGCGGAAATTGCCTTGTATTTCGCATACCGTTCTGCATATTTTGTTTCGTTTTCCGGAATCGGCTCGAAGTAGGAAACGGGATTGCTCATATGGGCGGCCGCGTCTTCCACGCTGGCATACCAGTTGTTTCCGAGACCAGCCAGCATACAGGCGCCAAGCGACGGAAGCTCGATGTTCTGCATTCTTCCGAGCGGAGCCTGGATCAGATCTGCCCGCAGCTGCAGAAGTTTGTCGGTACGGGAACCACCGCCGCCGAAATGCAGTTTGGTAAACGGCTGCTTACGTGTAGAGCGGATGTAGTCGACGCAGGCGACAAACTGGTAGGCCAGGGATTCGAGAATCGCTGCGAAGATCTCGTCCGTCGTGGTGGACAGGCTCATGCCGACAACGGCTCCGTGGAAGTTCTCTACATACGGCAGCATCATAAGCGAACCGGTTCCGTCGAGCTTTGCATCGGCGATGAGCTTGCCGATGTCGGCGGACGGATCGCGCAGAATGTTCTTGCAGAACCACTCCAGCAGCGCGCCGGCAGTTGGGAACGCGTCCATAACCGTATACTTGTTGTTGAATGGGGAGCTGTAGCAGCAGGAGAAGATCAGAGAATCGCCGAAATCGTTGCAGCCGTCGACGAAGGTATCGGAGAAATATCCCATCTGCTCATAGGTACCCATCAGAACGCCGATGGTATCTGGATTTTCAAGCCGGACACCAGCGGACAGGAGAGAGGCAGAGACGTCATGGCAGCCGATTGTGACGGGAAGCGTCCGCGGCAGCCGGACAGAACCGTAATGGTCAATTGTGCCGACAACCGTTGCGGATTCGACAATCTGTGTGCCGAGCTGCTGCTCGGTGACGCCGGCCAGCTCCAGAATCGGCGCAGACCAGCAGTTTGCCTTGACGTCGATCATCAGTTTGCGTGCGGCCATGGTACGATCCTGCACGTCGCCAAGCCCGAGCTTGCGCATTACATACTGCTGATTGGAGTAGAAGCCAGCCGCTTTTTTGAAGACCTCCGGCTCGTTGTCCCGCAGCCACATGATTTTTGACGGTGTTGCAAGCGTGGAGAGCGTATTGCCGGTGATTTTCGCGTACGTGTCCGCGCCGATTTCGCGGCCGATGGTCTGTACTTCTTTGAACGACCGCCCGCAGAAGCCGGGAATCATGCCATACAGCGCTTCGCCCTTTTCGTCGACCGGCGTGATGCTGTCGCCAAAATAGGAAAACGTGATGGCCAGCAGCTCTACATCCTCCGGCAGCTGGCGAATCACTTCGCCAACTGCCCATTCAGATGCCTTCCAGGTTTCGTCAATATGGAGCTCAACCTGATTCTGTGCGGGATAATACCATCCGTATTTTTTGTTTGTGTTCACGATAATCCGGGTTGTTTCGGCGTCAATCACCGATGCATGTACATTGGAGGTGCCGAAATCAATGGCCAGATATGCGCTTCGTTTTTTCACAGGAACGCTCCTTTCCCGGTCAGTGATTCACAACGTTTTTCAGTTCTCCGCCGCTGAAATACTGCTCAAGGTTATCCGCGACAATCTTGATGGAGCCGCTGAAGGTTCCGATATCCGTACCGGCCAGATGCGCGGATAACGTCACGTTTTTCAGCTTTCTGAGCGGGTGGTCAACCGGCAACGGCTCTTCGCGGAAGACGTCGAGCACGGCACCGCCGATCTTCTTCTGCTCCAGCGCGTCGATCATAGCGGCTTCGTCGACAAGACCGGCGCGCGCGGCATTTACAAAAATGGCCGTGGGCTTCATCTTCGCGAATTCTGCCGCGCCGAACATATTCTGCGTCTGCGGGCTCAGACGGACGTGCAAGGAAACGAAGTCGGCCTGCTCCAGCAGCTCGTCAAGCGAAACCGGCACGCAGCCGAACGCTTCAATGCTTTCTTTTGTGCAGTAAGGATCATACGCGAGAATCGTCGTGCCGAAGCCCTTGAGCCGCGTGGCAATCTTTCTGCCGATGTCGCCGAAGCCGACCAGACCGACCTTCAGGTTGCACATGTTGTCGGAATAGGTGCGGTTGGGGTATTTCTTTGTCCAGCCGCCGGTCTTGATATCTTCGTCCGTTCTTGCAATATTCCGGATCTCGCAGAGCATTGCGGCAACCGTAAAGTCTGCAACCGCAACAGCTGCGCGACCAGGCGCGTTGATCACCTTGATGCCGCGTTCCTTTGCAGCCTCCATGTTGATGTTTTCCATGCCGGTGCGGAGTGTCGCAATAATCTTCAGGTTCTTTGCCGCCTCGATCATGCGGCGGCTGACCGGTGCAAAGTGTGTGATGATGATTTCTGCGTCGTCCAGATACTGGAAGACCTCTTCGTTGATGGGTGTGCCGTCGGGCCCGTTGACCTCGACGGAAAGCATGGAATTCTGGTAAGCCAGCTCGTCTTCGTTGACGGTTTTTTCAACCAGCGTCAGCTCGTATCCGTACTTTTCCAGGACATCAAAGCCCTGCATCAGATTTTTGTCAATGCCTCTGTCATAAATTGCAACAATTCTCTTTGCCATGTTATAAGTCCTCTCTTTGCCCCAGGTTATTTACTAAAATCCAGCCAGCCCTTCATATAATCCAGATCCTTGCCGTGAGACATGACCTCTCCCAGTGTATCGAGCGTTGCTCTGTGGGAGAAAATCCGTTCAAGACCGAGCTGCTTGTACTTCAGAAGCATCTGGAATGCCTTGTCGAAGGTCTTTGCCGTGTTGACGCTCATGCCGATATACGTAGCATGCTTGCCACACAGATCCTTGCCCGGATAGAACTCCACGGGCTTACCGGTGCCGATGTTGCCGATTTCAACCAGCGTGCCGACGTTTTTGAGCAGATCCACGCCGTCGCGGAACGCATACTGCGAACCTGCGCACTGGAAGACGACGTCAGCGCCGTTCTTGTGGTTGTATTTGTGGATGATTGCACGGCGTTCTTCGATGGAAAGCTTGCTGGAATTCATGACTTCGTCCGCGCCAGACAGCTCCTTTGCCAGCTGGAGCTTCTGATCGCTGAAACCGCTGATGATGATGTGCTGGATGCCCAGCGTGCGGGCAATTGTCGCCACAAGCGCTGCAATCTGGCCATCGCCAATGACAAGCGCAGTCGAACCAAGATTGAAGCTGTCCTCGAAGATGCCGGGCGCGCGCATCGCAAGCTCAACGCCACGCATGGCGACCGCCATCGGATCAAGCAGCGACGCAACATTGCTGGGCATATCATCAGGCACCTGCCACATGAAGGTGCCGGGGAAAACGTACATATACTCGCCGAAGCCACCCTTGATATAAGGCGCTTCATAGATGGAGTTCGAGCGGATCGGCGCGCCGCCGAAGCCGAGCGACTCATACGGCACACCGTAGACGAACGAATTGTCGCAGACACCGCAGGCACCGATACCGTAGGTCAAGCAGTTTTCACAGGTGCCGCAGACGACCCACGGATACAGGCAGATCCGATCGCCGAGCTTCACTTCGCCGGTGTAGCAGCGCATGGATTTCGCGGCGTCCGGCCCCATTTCGACCACGCGGCCGCAGAGCTCATGACCAAGAATGACGGGATATGCCGGATCCTCTTCGAACAGATGAAGATCGGTGCCGCAGATGCTGGCGGCCTCCAGCTTGATAATCATGCCGTCGCGGCCGCATTCCGGCATCTGGACGTCCATGACCTCAATGGTGTGCTTTTTCGTCAGCACGGCGGCTTTGCAGGTTTGCTTTGTCATGATTTGTACCTCCATACAGTTCACAATTATGTTTTTGCCTTGCGTCTTCTCTGCATATTGTCGAACGCAACTGCGAACAGCAGAACGGCGCCCTTTGCGACCCACTGCCAGTATTCGTCAAGATTCATCAGCGTCATGCCGTTGCTGAGCATACCCATAATCAGCACGCCTGCGACGACGTTGATGATTTTGCCCTGGCCGCCTGCAACGCTCACGCCGCCGAGAACAGCAGCCGTGATGACGTCCATTTCAAAGCCTTCGCTGGTGGCTGGCTGGCCGGAGTTGAGACGGGAGAGCATGATGACGCCGGAAAGACCGGCAAAAAATCCGCTGAGCGAATAGATCTGGATCTTTTTTACAAGCACATTGATGCCGGAAAGTCTTGCAACTTCCTCATTGCCGCCGATTGCGTAGAGATGACGGCCAAAGCTTGTCTGCTCCAGCATCCACCAGCCAATGAAAAAAACCAGTGCCAGAATATAGACTGGAATCGGAATCCCGAGGAAATAGCCCTGACCCAGCGTTTTGATGGACTCCGGAAGACCGTAGACCGGGATGCCCTGCGTCATGATGAACGCGAATCCTCTGGCGATGGTCTGCATGGCGAGTGTCGCGATCAGCGCGGGAACCTCAAAATGCGCGACCATAATGCCGCTGATAAGCCCGCAGACGATTCCAACCAGAACGCCGACCACCATCGCAGGGAAGATCCCAAAGCCGAGGTCATTGATGAGCTTTGCGGAGACAACGCCGGAAAGCGCAATAATCGAGCCGATGGAAATGTCAATACCGCCGGTCAGCAGAACCATAGTCATGCCAACCGCGCAGATTCCGGTCATGGAGACCTGCCGACAGATGTTCAGCAGATTCTTTGTCGACAAGAACGTCTTTGTCAGAACAGAGAAAAAGACGAATACGAACAGGAGCACCAGATAGACAAACACCTGGCTGATGGAAAGCTTCGTTTCTTTTTTCATAGCGAGACCCCTCTTTTTACATGCCGGAAGCCATCTCAAGGATGCGTTCCTGGCTGACTTCCTCTTTTGTCAGCTCTCCGCTTACGGAGCCCTGGTGCATCACGATGATGCGGTCACTCATGCCGATCAGCTCCGGCATTTCGGAGGAAATCATGATGATCGATTTTCCTTCTTTGACCAGCCGGTTCATAATGAGGTAGATTTCGTATTTTGCGCCGATATCGATGCCCCGTGTCGGCTCGTCCAAAATGATGATATCCGCGTTTGTTGCAAGCCACTTGGCAACGACCACCTTCTGCTGGTTGCCACCGGACAGATTCTTGGTCAGCTGCTCCATACTGGGTGCCTTGACGGCCAGCGCGTTCATGTAGGAATCAACCAGCGTGCGCTCCTTCTTCCGGCTGATGCGTAGGAAGGACTGCAGCGTGTGCAGCATGACGAGAGAAATGTTTTCCCGAATGCTGAGCGTCAGCGAGACGCCCTGGCCCTTCCGGTCTTCCGGGATCAGCGCGATGCCGTGATGGATGGCGTCAATCGGCCGGAGAATCTCAACCTGTTTCCCGCCGACATAAACGGTGCCGGAGGATCTGTGATCGGCGCCGAACAAAGCGCGCATGACCTCCGTCCGGCCTGCGCCGACAAGACCGGCAAAGCCGAGGATTTCACCCTTATGCAATGTAAACGAAACGTCGTGCAGCTTCGTTTCCACGGTGGACAGATGCTCCACCCGGAGAACCTCCTCGCCGATCGGCGTGCTGCGTTGTGGGTAGTCTTCCGACAGGTCACGGCCAACCATCAGCTTGACCAGCGCGGATTTGTTGGTGTCTTTTGTGTTGAGCGTCTCGATATACTGGCCATCGCGCATGACGGTGATGCGGTCAGAAATCTCAAACAGTTCTTCGAGACGGTGAGAGATATAAATAATTGAAACGCCTTCGCTTTTCAGCGTCCGGATCATTTCAAACAGGTTTTCAACTTCACGGTTGCCAAGTGGTGCTGTCGGCTCGTCCATAATCAGCACCTTCGCATTTTCAAGGACAGCCTTTGCAATCTCCACTTGCTGCTTATAGGCATTGGAAAGATCGCTGATGCGCGAATTCGGGTCAATTTCAATATGGAACCGCTCGAATACTTCGCGCGTTTTCCGGATCATGGCACGTTTATCCGCATAGATTCCGCGCTCGATTTCCTTGCCAAGGAACATGTTTTCATAGACCTTCAGATAAGGAACCAGGTTGAATTCCTGGTAGATCATGCTGACACCCTTGTCCTTGGCGCTCTGCGGCGTCAGAGTCCGGATCTGTTCGCCGTCCAGACAGTAACTGCCGTCGTCCATCGGCTGCGCGCCCGCGATGATTTTGCACAGCGTGGATTTCCCAGCGCCGTTTTCTCCAAGCAGCGCGTGCACCTCGCCCTTTCTCAGTTCAAAATCCACATGATCCAGGGCGGTGACGCCCGGATAATACTTGCAGATTTTCTCCATTTTCAGAACAATATTGTTATCCATAGTTTTCACATCACTCCGTTTGGATCGCTTTGCATCCGGCCCTGCCGGATATGGAAATCCGGCAGGGCGTTTCTGGCTGACAGCCTATTTGTACATTGCCAGATACTCGTCGACGTTGTCGCGGGTAACGGCGGTAACGGGAACCATGTAGCTCTCCGGAATGCTTTCGCCGTTGCACAGGGAAACAGCGTACTGAATCATCAATTCGCCGGTGCCGACCGGGTTGAGGTCAACGGAGCCGCGATAGATGGTGCCTTCCTTGATGAGCTCCAGAGCCTGCTGCGTGCCGTCGTTGCCGCCGATGTAGAACTTGTCGGTGTCAACGCCCTGCGCAACGCAGGTTTCGTAAGCACCCAGCGCGCCGGAGTCGTTGATGCCGAGGATTGCGACGAC
>OGFF01003018.1_pt1 | contig 13413 bp, 5 predicted proteins | sample 1570751 | NCBI WGS metagenome assembly OGFF01 (sample SAMEA2581951, study PRJEB24529) | metagenome | biome: Human gut stool | place: China | collected 2011 | reverse complement strand
TCTGCGTCTGGAGCGCGGCGGAGATCACATACAGAGCAAGGTGCATCGTGCGGATAGCCTGATCCTCACGCTGATGCGCAAGGTCGCGATATATCCAGTTGATGAGGTCAGAGACATGATCCGCAAAGTCCGCTGCAATTTGTGCACGCTTCTGCTCGGCAGCAGCGTTGGCACGTTTGCGCTTTTCCTTCGCTTCGATTTCTTCACCGAATGTACGCCAGTACCCTGATAATAGTCAAGCTGTATGAAGAAGTCAAATTGACATTCGCGCATCTTTTCAGTATAATGTCGCCGGGTGGGTACCTACCGGCAGTTATCGAAATATGCAAAGAAGTACAAGCGCCAACAGGGGGCGAAGTGCCTTCGTCACAAAAAAGAGCGATTTTTCCCATGACGGCTTGCCAGCGGGCATTGTGAGAGCGTGCCGGAACGGAGAAAAGACGTGGATTCTATTCGGATGACTTTTACCTGTTTTTTCCTCGAGGACACTGAAACGGACGGAAAACGACGGCGTTTTCACAAATCATTTGGGTGAAGTATCAAAAAACAATGTGATGAAATTATAAATTTTGAGCAAAATTTACAATCTCCATACTTGATTTTTGAGCTTTTATGTGCTATAAGCTTATTTGGCGTTGACGCGGGCTCAATATAGTGACCGCAGACTATAAACACAAACAAGTGTTATGCGGTGTTTTTGCACCGCATAACATTTGTCTGCCTGAGCGCGCGCCAGCATTCTAGGCAAGTCACAGGAAGTCGGACTTGCCCCTTTTTGCGCCCGAAAACGGGCAAAATTTTTGCTGATGAGAGGAGATAATTATGAAGAATCAGCACAGCAGGATCCTCGCATGGCTGCTGGTTTTCAGCATGGTTCTGGCAATGATGCCGGCGATGCTGATCACGGCCTCTGCTGATGAGCCTGTGTCCGCGGCGACGTGGGCAAAAACAGATTTGAAGGACATCAAGTCGACGGATACCGTCGCCATCACGATGACGCGCGGTGAGGTCACCTATGCGCTTCCCACGACGATTGACGCGGAGAAGAAGGTGGCACTTGCACTTGTGTGCACCGTCAAGGGCAACACGCTCACCATGAGCGGCACAGACGCGCAGTACGGCTGGCACATCACTGCCGCAGAGGGCAGCGACGGGTATTACATCACCACCGGTGAGAATTACCTGTCTCTGGCCAATACGGCAAAGAGTGTTGTAATCGGCAAGGACGTGAAGGCAGTCTGGACAGTTAATGAGAACGGCTACCTGAATGCCGATATTGTCCTGTCGGACAAGACGGTCAACCGTATGCTCGGCGTTTACGTTCCGACGAAGGAAGACCAGACTCCCGATTGGCGCTGCTACAGCGCTCAAAACGGCGGCGTGCCTGCCAACATCAAAGACGAGACGCTGAGCTTCTGGGTGCTTGGTGGAACCGGCTCTGTGCCGACGCCCAATCCAGACCCCAAGCCGGAGCCCGACCCCAAACCCGACCCGAAGCCCAATCCGGCAGCCGGCGAAGCGGCGCAGCTGACGGAGCTTCACTCCGGCGATCAGGTCTACATCTGCAACCCGGCGTCCGGCGAGAAGGGCAAGAATCTCGTCATGTCCGGGCTGGGCGAGGACGGCAAGCAGTTTACCTCCGTTGAGGCGGAGATCAACGACGGCATTCTTTCGGTCACTGCGGAGATGCTTGCGCTGACCGTCACCGTGGACTCTGACGGCAATTATACGTTCCAGGACGAGAACGGAAACTACCTGACGGTCAACGGAAAGAACGATATGTCTCTGGAGAGCGCTCCCTCCGAGTCCAGCACTTGGACGCTGGAGGCTGCAAAGGACAAGGAAGGCAACGAGATCGCGGGCAGCTTCCTCGTCAAGAATGCGGCGACGTTTGAAGAAAAGAATCTGTATCTCGAAAACTATAAAGGCAACTTCACGTCCTATATTTTCCAGAGCTGGAGCAGGACAATGTACACCATGCAGTTCTTCGCTGCCGGCAAGACTTCAACCGGCGGCTTTACCACGGAACTGACGGCAGGCGACAAGGTCGTGCTCTATCAGCCGTCCAGCGGCATGGCACTGTCCAGCACTGTCGCGGACAACGAGAAGAAGAGCAATCTTGTCGGAACGGATGTAACTGTTTCGGACGACGGCGTGATGTCCGGCTATGCGGAAGAGAACATCTGGACGGTCGGCGTCATTGAAGGCGAAAAGGGCAAGCAGTATACCTTTGAAAACGGCGGTAAGTATCTGGAAGGCTATCCGGTCAAGCTGACGCTGGGCGACAAGGCGTTCAACTGGGATCTCTCCGCGGCGGAAGGCACCGATATGTTCTTTGTCAAGAACTTTATGAGCGCGCAGCTGGGCTGGAGCACGGAGAGCAAGAGCTTCTATCTGGGCTTCAACAACGAAGGCGCGACTGAAAACTTCGGCTTCCGTTTCTACGCGATCGGCAATGGCGGCAGCGGCGGCGGCTCGGTCACCAAGACCGTTGCAACGCCCAAGGCGTCTCCCCGTTCCGGTGAAGTTCACAACGGCGATAAGGTCACCTTCACCTGCGCGACCGAAGACGCGACCATTCTTTACAAGGCAAACGGCGCTGCGGACTGGACGACCTACACCGCTCCGATTGCCATCACGGAGGACATCTCCTTCACCGTGAAGGCAGTCAAGGAAGGCATGGAGGACAGCCGCGAGGTCACCTTCAAATACACGGTCTATGTCCCGCCCGTACTCGGCGAGCACAAGGCGGAAATCGTGAAGGATGCCTCCACGCTCTCCTCCGGCGACCGCATTCTGGTTGTTGTCAAGGAGCTGGACTACGCAATGGGCCAGACCCAGAAGGCGAACAACCGCGACAATGCGCCGGTCATCAAGGATGAGGCCGCTGGACTGCTCAGCTACGAGCCGGAAAGCGCACAGATCATTCAGCTTGAGTCCGGCATTGAGGACGGAACGTTCTCGCTGTACTGCCTGAACGGCAACCACACCGGCTATCTCTATGCACCGCTCGGCTCCAGCGCGCAGGGCAGCAACTGGCTGCGCACGCAGGACGAAAAGGATATCAACGGCTCCTTTACCATTGATATCGCTGCGGACACCACCGCGACCATCACCTCCAAGGCGGACAAGGGCTCCAACACCATCCGCTACAACACGGCAGGCATTTTCTCCTGCTATGGTCCTAAGAGCCAGAAGGCAGTCACGGTCTACCGTCTGCTCGAAGGCAACGAAAAGCCCGGCCTGCCGAACGCAGGCGACAAGGTTGCCATCTACAACCTGCTGGCCAAGGGCGTTCTGTCCGGCATGACCGGCGACCTGTCGGATATTTACGGCTGCGCGATCAGCGCGACCGGCGCTGAGATCAAGAACGGCAAGGCGCTCTGCGACAACGGCGCCGTGATCTTCACGGTCTCCAAGAGCGGCGAGTTCTACCGCTTCCACAACGAGGCGTTCGGCTATCTCTGCTCCTATGGCACGGGCAACAACGCCTACTACTCCACCGAACTGACGGACGACGCGAACTGGACGCTGGAAGCCTACAACGGCGGCTATCGCATGAAGAGCAATGCGGCCTTTGAGGACAAGAGCCAGTACCTCCAGTACTTCTCCGGCGGCTTTACGACGTGGGGAATGTACAACGTCACCGACCGCGACGTATTTACCTATCACTTCTATCCCTGCGCAAACGCCAAGCTGACGGACGGCGTCGTCAACGAGCCGAAGGCTGTTTTCGGCAACATGGCGGACGCTCTGGCCGGTCAGCGCTACATGCTGCATTTCACGATCGACGCACTGTTCGGCGTGAAGGAGCTGCATGTCGCTATGAACGGCGTGGAGCTTGCGTACACGGAGCTCGACGGCCACTACACGGCTGTCATCCCTGCCGAGTACATCAAGGGTGAGAAGCTGACCGTCCGTGTCTATGGCGCCGACAACAAGGGCGTTGCCATCGACTCCACGGTTGACATCCAGATCAAGGACGAGCCCGGCATCACCGACGTTCGCCCCATCGCAAACGCGCAGACCAAGAACGACAAGCGCCCCGAGATCTCCGCGGTGCTTGCAAACGTCGGCACGAACCCCACTGTCACGATGAGTGTGAACGGTGTGGACGTCGCCTTCACCTACGAGAACGACAAGGTCAGCTACAAGCCGACCGCCGACATGGAGGACGGTCGTGTTTCTGTCACCATCACGGTCACCCGCGCTGACGGCAAGTCCGTCACGAAGACCTGGAACTTCGTTATCGGTGAGACCAACTACCAGATGCTCTTCGGCCAGCTCCACTCCCACAACGGCGAGTATTCCGACGGTGCGGGCACGCTGTCCATGGCTCTGGACTACATCGCAAGCCTTCCGGAAAGCGCGAACGTTGACTTCGTTGCCTTCACGGACCACTCCAACTACTTCGATACGACCGACGCGCCAAACCCCGCCGAGGCACTGCATGACATGACCAAGGCAACTGCGTTCTCTCAGGAGCGCTGGGCGACCTACAAGAACACCGTTGCGCAGTTCAATGAGACCCATGAGGGCATCATCGGTCTCGCGGGCTTTGAGATGACCTGGTCCGGCGGCCCCGGCCACATCAACACCTTTGCGACAAAGGGTATCGTTTCCCGTAACAACAAGACGCTGAACAACAAGTCCGGCGACGCGGGTATGAAGGAATACTACGCGCTGCTGGCGCAGGACGAGGGCAAGGACTCCATCTCCCAGTTCAACCATCCGGGCACGATGTTCGGCAACTTCTCGGATTTCAACTATTGGAATCCCGAAGCCGACAGCCGCATGCACCTCGTTGAGGTCGGTAACGGCGAAGGCCAGATCGGCGGGTCCGGTTACTATCCCAGCTACGAGCAGTACACGCTGGCACTGGACAAGGGCTGGCATCTGGCTCCGTCCAACAACCAGGACAACCACAAGGCAAAGTGGGGCAACGCCAACGATGCCCGCGACGTCCTTTTTGTTGAGCAGGCCACGGAGGAGGGCATCTACGATGCGATCCGCAACTACCGTGTCTACGCAACGGAGGATAAGAACCTTGAGCTCGGCTATACGGTCAATGACCTGCCGATGGGCACCATCATTGAATCGGTTCCCGAGATGCTGAAGTTTGATGTTTCCGTCATGGATCCGGACGAGCAGGACTCCATCTCCAAGGTGGAGCTGATCGTCAACTCCGGTAAGGTCGCCTACACTTGGGACGATCCCGCGGAGCTTGCGGCCGGTATCCTTACGGTAGAGCTCAAGCCCGAATATTCCTACTATTATGTCAAGGTCACGGAGGCTGACGGCGATCTGGCGGTCACCGCACCTGTCTGGGTCGGCGAAAGCCTGCAGCTCGGCATCACCGAGATGACTGTGGACTCCACCAACCCCATTGTCGGTGAAACGGTCACGCTCACGACGAAGCTTTACAACAAGGAAAGCTCCGACGCGCAGATCAAGAGCGTTGTCTACACCACCGAAGGCTCCAAGGTCCTCTTTACCGACACCACGCCGCGCGTCCTTTCTGCCGACAGCTCCGTGAGCATCGACTGGAAGTACGTTACCGAGCTTGCAAAGAAGACGACCATCACCGTGACGGTCGTGGTCGAGATGGAAGGCAAGGAGTACACCTTCTCCGCCGCCGTCGATCTTGATGTGCAGGACGTCAGCAGCCTCGCCTATGTCGGCGTTGACGCTTCGCACAACAACGAGTATGTTTCCGGCTACAACAAGGGCCTGATGGGCAACTTCACGACGATTGCTGCCGACTCTACGGTTCGCGTTGACATGCTGGACACCTCTGAGAAGCTGATCGCCGCCTGCAAGGACGGCAAATACGCGGCTCTGGTCATCACGCCGCCCTCCCGCCGTGTTGCGGAAGGCAAGGACTACACTGAAACGGAGCTCAAGGCTCTGGCTGAGTTCAACGCCGCCGGCGGCGTCCTGCTGATCTCCGGCGTTGGCGATACCAACGACCAGCTTCCCGGTGCAAAGCACACGGCTGCAACACAGAATGCGCTGCTTGAGAAGCTCGGCTCGTCTCTGCGTCTGTCCGACGATGGCCTGTATGAAGACACCTCCTTCGCGCTGACGCTGAACAGCTTCGGCAGCAGCAAGCTGGTGCAGGGCCTCACCACCGGCATCTCCTACTACGGCGGTTCTACGATCTACGCGGTCGATGCCACCGGCGCAGTCTCCAGCGAGATCCCCGCAACGGTTGCAGCCATGCTCTTTGCGAATGCAGCCGGCACCTCCGTTGACAAGGACGGCGACGGCCTTGGCGGCGAAACAACGCCGAAGTACGCATACGCGGAAAATGACGCGCGTCTGCTCGTCATGGCTTCCGAGCAGCTGCCCGGCAAGGGCCTGATCGTTGTTTCCGGCTCTACGTTCATGAATGACTTCGATCTGCAGATCCCCGCAGCCAACGGCAACAATGCGCTGCTGCAGAACATCTTCAAGGCAATCAATCCTGTGAAGGTCACCCCGATTGCCGAGGTGCGCAAGCAGACGGAGTCCGGCTACAAGTACACCATCGAAGGCGTTGTCACCTCGAATGCCTCCGGCTATGACAAGACCACCGCGTTCTTTGACTGCATCTATGTGCAGGACGCAACGGGCGGCGTCTGCTGCTTCCCGATCTCTGGTGATTTCAAGCTGGGTGACGTTGTCCGCGTGACCGCCACGACGCACTTCTTCCAGGGTGAAGCGGAGCTTCAGGTCGTTTCGGCTGAAAAGCTGGGCGAGACCACGCCGGTCGAGCCGACCGTCATCACGGCGGCACAGCTCAACAACCGCTCCAAGGAAGGCCTGCTTGCAACGATCAAGGGCACTGTGACGAAGATCACCGAGGCCAGCGGCCTGCCTGAGTCCATCTATGTGAAGGACGAGAGCGGCGAGGTTGCAAGAGTATTCATCGACGGCTACATTTGCAGCCAGATGGAGATTGCCGGTCTGAAGGTCGGCTGCTCCATTGAGGCAACCGGTCTTGCGTCCTACGACGACACCTATGCCATCGAGAACGACAGCCATGCACGCCTGCGTGTCAGGAACCGCGCAGAGATCATCTGCAAGGAGAGCACCAACCCCACCGAGCCCGAGAAGCCCGAGGTCAAGCCGAATCCCGGCGTGATCGTCATTCCGGGCAGCGGCAGACCGTCCTCCAACCCGTTCGCTGATGTGGCAAAGGGCACATGGTACTATGACTATGTCATGACCGCTGCCAGAAACGGTCTGGTCGAGGGCGATCAGTACGGCAACTTCCGTCCGCAGGCGGGTCTGACCCGTGCGGAGCTGGTCACGCTGCTGTACCGCCTGGCCGGTTCTCCCGCAGTGTCCGGCAAGCCCTCCTTCACGGATACCACGCGCGAATGGTATCAGGACGCCATCGCTTGGGCTGAACAGAACGGCATCAGCAACGGCCTTGGCAACGGCAAGTTTGCTCCGGATGCACTGGTCACCCGTGAGCAGATGGTTACCATGATCTGGCGTCTGGCAGGCGAGCCGGCGTCCAATGCGGACCTCAGCTCCTTCAAGGATGCGGACAGCATCCCCGCATGGGCTCAGAACGCATTTGCATGGGCTGTCGAGCAGGGTATCGTCAGCGGCACGCGCCACTGGAACCGAATCGGCCTGTATCTTGCACCGCACGATGACATCAAGCGCTGCGAGTCCGTGAAGATTCTGGTTGTCTACGCAAAGCTGAAGTAAGTCTGCAAAACTGAAAAATCAAACGTCCCACCCTGCGCTCGCGCAGGGTGGGACAAGCGCCATTCACATAGATACCTTCTTTCAAGCAAGCATCCGCCCGGCGGATGCCTGTTTGACAGAATGTATTTTACCGGGTAGGGGTATGAAATGAAAAATAAGAACAACTCCATAAGCCGTTCCAATCGCACTGCCGCCGCGTCTGTGCTGGTCGTTGTGCTGATTCTTGGGATATTTGCGGCGCTGTATTTCTATGCGCATGATGCGGAAGAAAATACGATAAAGCCAACCGAATACGCGGAGTATGAAAAAGGCCGCGTTGTTGAGATTTTGATGGACAACTGCGAGGTCAGCGAGGTGGCGGAAAATGCCTACCGCGGAGACCAGAAACTCCTTGTCAAGGTCACCTCCGGTCAGTACAAAGGCGAAACAATGCTGGTTTCCGGTTTTGTCGGCCCCATCTACGGCGAGCCTGCGAAGGTCGGGCAGAGCGTTGTGCTGAGCATCAACACCTATGCAAACGGCGACCACACGGCCACCGTGTATGAGTACAACCGGACGCCCATTGTCTTTCTGATACTCGGCATATTCGTTCTGGTGACGATTGCGGTGGGCGGCCGCACCGGCGCGAAATCCGTGCTCGGCCTGATCCTCACCATGGTCGTGATCCTGATGGTCTTCCTGCCGCTTTTGATGAAAGGCTGGCTGCCGATCCCTACCTCATTCCTGCTTTGTTCGCTGGTTGCGGTCGTGTGCTTCGTCATTCTGGGCGGATGCAGCAAAAAAGTCCTCTGCGCGTGCATCGGCACGATCGGCGGCGTCGCGTTTTCCATGCTCTTCGGCATCCTGACCCAGAAGCTGCTGCATCTGGACGGCCTGCGCGCGACCGATGCCGAAGCACTTTTACAGCTCCGCCAGACGGGCACACCCGTTCACATCAGAGGGCTGCTTGTTGCAGGCGTCATCATTTCCGCCTTGGGCGCGGTCATGGACGTTGCAATGTCCATTGCCTCGGCGCAGTCCGAGTTGAAGGCAGTCGATCCCGACCTCTCTGCGCGGGCGCTGTGGCGCTCCGGCATGAACATCGGACGCGATATGGTCGGTACGATGACCAATACGCTGATCCTTGCGATTCTCGGCAGCGGAATGGTGCTGATCCTCTATCTCTACTCGCTGAATCTCTCTTGGTATCAGTTGATGGCATCCAGCTACATTGCCATTGAGCTCATCAGCTCCGTCTCCAGCGCGATCGGCGTCATTCTCGCTGTCCCCCTGACAAATGCCGCCGGAGCGCTGCTCTATTCCACGCGTGCAAAAAATGCCGCCAAATAAAAATGAACCCGGGAATCTCTCAGATTCCCGGGTTTTTGGCACCCCAGAGACGATTCGAACGTCCGACCCTTCGCTTAGGAGCAGAAATGTATCATTTCCCTCTGAGACAATTCTTGTCAAGATTTGTTCAAAATCCGCGCGAAAAAACGCGAAAACCAGACGGTTATAATTGCTAGAAGTTAGTTCGAGTCAAATCGGGATTGCAATAGATAAGTCCTGATTGTTAGAAAAAATGACGCCGTGTTAGAAGAAAATTAGAAATAGCTAATAAAGGCGTTAGGTATCATTTCCCTTGCGGATATTTTAGGAGAAATCAGCATCAAAGTCAATATCATTTTATCTACGGAGTTGGACATCCAAATTCAAATATAATACGGGAAAACTTAATATACATAGCACACCCACTTGCTCCACGACGGAGCCGGAGGATGCGCTTTTTTGTTGCCCGGTATGGGCGGGAATGGAGGCGAAAGCAATGAACGGACATACAGAGGACAAACCGAAAGACTGCCGGTACTGCTATTTCTGGAAGCAGACAGAGGGCTGCACCTACCGCGGCAAAACCGGCTGCTATTATATTTCGGCGCAGAAGCCGTCTGCCGCCGTCAACGAGTGCGACGGCTGTCCGTATGGGCGGGCGTCTCCTTGCATCGGCTGGTGTACAAAGGATCTGCTGCGCTCTATGGGCCTTTGGAAAGGGCGTGGAGATACATGACACTGGACTATTACTACGGGGATCAGGCGGAACAGTTTTCGTTCTACCGTATCGAAATGTCCGAGATGATTGCCACAGCCAACGCCAAAAGCATTGAGGATATTATAGCAATTTTCAATAATACAGCAGAACGCTTTAGCTTTTGAGAAAAAGTGGTACGGCATCCGATTATTTTCTTTGATATTGCTTTCTGAAAACATGGATGAAACAGAAAAGTCTGGCAAAGGAACTGCCTTTGTCAGAAACATGATGGCACACTTGATACAAAGTATGTCTGCGGCAGCAGGTGATCCAGATGAAGAATAAAGCGCCGATTAGAAAATATGACATCACGCAATGTGCTCTTTATAAATGTCGGACGAAAAAGCGTCTTGAACATCTTCTGTGTCTTGAACCCGGTGGTCTCAGAATAATTGATAGCATCATCGGGTATCACAAATTTGAAATCGATAAAAAGCATTCTAAGGATGTGAAGCTATGTCCCAATTCAACATCATCTCCGCCACCTCGGAGAGCACGGTCGTGGCCGAGTACACGCCGGATGCCTGCCGGTCGGACAGCTATCAGAGCGAGGCGGCACTGGAGCAGGAATTTCTGCGGCTTTTGTGTGCGCAGGGGTATGAATATCTGGAGATTCACGACGAAGCCGCGCTCATCGCCAACCTCCGCCGCCAGTTGGAGGGTCTGAACGACTACGCCTTTTCGGACAGCGAGTGGACGCGCTTCTTTAGGGACTGCATCGCGGGCGCAAACGACGGCATTTTGGAAAAGACGCGCCGGATTCAGCTCGATCATGTGCAGGTGCTGCGGCAGGACAGCGGCGCGTCCAAAAACATCTACCTGCTGGACAAAAAACACATTCACAACAACCGTTTGCAGGTGCTCCACCAGTACGAGGAGACTGCGGGCAACCACGACACGCGCTACGACGTAACCGTCCTCGTCAACGGCCTGCCGCTGGTACATATCGAGCTCAAGCGGCGCGGCGTGGCCATCCGCGAGGCGTTCAACCAGATCAAGCGCTACCAGCGCGACAGATTCTGGGCAGCAAGCGGCCTTTTTGAATACGTCCAGATTTTCGTCATCTCCAACGGCACCCACACGAAGTATTATTCCAACACCACCCGCAGCAGCCACATCAAAGAGCAGGGCGAGGGACGCAATAAAACCAAAAAGACCAGCAACAGCTTTGAGTTCACCTCCTTCTGGGCGGACGGGAACAACAAAGTCATTGCCGATCTGGTGGATTTTACAAAGACGTTTTTCGCCAAGCACACGCTGTTAAGCATCCTGACGCGCTACTGCGTGTTTACCTCGGAAAATCTGCTGCTCGTCATGCGCCCGTATCAGATCGCGGCGACAGAGCGGATTTTGAACCGCATCGAGGTCTCCACGACCTATAAGCAGTACGGCGGCATCGAGGCGGGCGGCTACATCTGGCACACGACGGGAAGCGGCAAGACGCTCACGTCGTTCAAGACCGCACAGCTGGCGTCGAAGCTGCCGTATATCGACAAGGTGCTGTTCGTCGTAGACCGCAAAGACTTGGATTATCAGACGATGAAGGAATACGACCGCTTTGAAAAAGGTGCGGCGAACAGCAACACCAGCACCGCCGTTTTGCAGCGGCAGATGGAAGACCCCGATGCGCGGATCATCATCACGACGATCCAGAAGCTCGATATTTTCGTGCGCAAAAATAAGGGCCACGCGGCCTTCCGCCAGCATTTTGTCATCATTTTCGACGAATGTCACCGCAGCCAGTTCGGAGATATGCACCAAGCCATTACGAAAGCCTTTAAGAATTACCATCTGTTTGGCTTTACCGGGACACCGATTTTCTCCGTCAACGCCGGGACGGGCAAAAACCCGGATCTTCGCACCACGCAGCAGGCGTTTGGCGACAAGCTCCACACCTACACGATCGTGGACGCGATCAACGACGGGAACGTCCTGCCGTTCCGCATCGACTATGTGAACACCGTCAAAGAAAAGGACAACGTGAAGGACTCACAGGTTCGCGCCATCGACATTGAAAAGGCGATGGGCGCGCCGGAGCGCATTCGCGAGATCGTCCGCTACACGCTGGAGCATTTTGACCAGAAAACGAAACGCAACAGCTTTTATACCCTCAAGGGTCAGCGTATGGCGGGCTTCAACTCCATCTTTGCCGTCAGCTCCATCCCGATGGCGATGAAATACTACACGGAGTTCAAACGCCAGCTTACCGAGCAGCACCGCGATCTGACCATTGCGACGATCTTCAGCTTTGCTGCGAATGAAGACGATCCCGAAGACGCGCTGCCGGAGGAAGGCTTTGAGACGGACACGCTGGACAAGACCGCGCGCGATTTTCTGGACACCGCGATTCAGGACTATAACCAGACGTTCCACGTCAATTTTGACACGTCGGCGGACAAGTTCCAGAATTACTACAAAGACCTGTCCCAGCGCGTCAAGGCGCGGGAGGTCGATCTGCTCATTGTGGTCAATATGTTCCTGACAGGCTTTGACGCAACGACGCTCAACACGCTCTGTGTGGACAAGAATCTTAAAATGCACGGTCTGATTCAGGCGTTTTCCCGGACGAACCGGATTCTGAACTCCGTCAAAACCTACGGCAATATCGTCTGTTTCCGCAATCTGCAAAAGCGCGTGGATGATGCTATTTCGCTTTTTGGCGACAAGAATGCCTCTGGCATCGTACTGCTCCAGAGTTTTAAGGACTACTACCAAGGCTATGAAGGGGCTGATAATAAGCACCACCCCGGCTATATGGAGCTTATCGAGGACTTGACGACCCGGTTCCCGCTGTCTGAACCTCGCATCGAAGGTGAGCAGGCTCAGAAAGATTTTATTGCCCTGTTTGGCGCTGTCCTGCGTATGAGGAATATCCTGCTGTCCTTTGATGACTTTAAGGACATGGGAATCCTGACGGAACGAGAATTGCAAGACTACCTCGCTCGCTATCAGGACCTGAGGGATGAATGGACAGAGCGCCGAAAGAAAGGCGATACAGTCAATATCGATGATGACATCATTTTTGAAACGGAACTTATCCGGCAAATCGAAATCAACATCGACTACATCCTGATGCTGGTGAAGAAGTACCATGATTCCCATTGCAAAGATAAGGAAACTCTTGTGACCATCCGAAAGGCGGTAGATGCAAGCCCGGAACTCCGCAGCAAAAAAGAACTCATCGAGACATTCCTTGATGGCATCAACGATGTGGATGATGTTATGCTGGAGTGGCGCTCCTTTGTGGCGGAGCGAAAAGAACAGGAACTGGAAACCATAATCAAAGAAGAAAGACTCAAGCCAGAAGAGACCCGGAAATTTATCGAAGCCTCGATGCAGGCGGGCGAGATTCGGACTGTTGGCACGGATATTGATAAATTGATGCCTCCGGTATCTCGTTTTGGCGGCGGCAATAGAGCGGCAAAGAAGCAGAACATCATCGAACGCTTGAAGGCATTCTTTGAGAAGTTCTTTGGGATTGGATAAGGAGGCCACTATGCCAAGGCAAAAGAAAGATGGTCGCCATATCAATTACTATATCGACCGTAAAGTCTTTGAGGAGCTGGAAGCGTATGCCCAAGAAAAGGGGCAGACCATGACGACAGCACTGGAACGCATCCTGTCTCAATTTTTCGAGCAGCGCG
>OGFF01003017.1_pt1 | contig 13419 bp, 10 predicted proteins | sample 1570751 | NCBI WGS metagenome assembly OGFF01 (sample SAMEA2581951, study PRJEB24529) | metagenome | biome: Human gut stool | place: China | collected 2011 | reverse complement strand
ATAGACATTGTTGGACATCTTACGAATCAAAAAAAGAAAGCGGAAGTATTCATTCCTGAATATTCCCGCCTCTTTTATATTTTATCCTAATATAACTACAACAATTTTCCTACGAAGATATATTATAGGTTTTCTATATCAGAAGATTGAAGACCCGTGTATTTGATAATTGTATCAATGGATATTCCGTCCTCCCTCATCTTTCGAGCAATTTCAATTTGCTTCTTTTGCTCTCCTTTCTCCATCCCTTTCTCCATTCCTTCCTTTATTCCTTCTCTTATCCCTTCCTTTAGCCCTTCTTTCATCCCTTCTTCAGCCGCTTTTCTCCGCATCTCTTCGTTTTTACGCCGTTCATCCTCCTCTACGATTTGATTGACTCTATATCGATCTAATGCCTTATCATAAGCGATACGATTTTCTTCCGAAAGATCGGCAACTGCTGCCAATCTCGCCAGATGTTCAAACACTTGTTCTTTCAAAGCATCCGGCATTCTATTCCAATTGCTCATATTCTTCAGTGCATAAATTAATTTATCATATAATGTATGGCAGTCCGACAAATCCTTTGTAAAATAAGGAAATTGCAAATAAATCTGCCGGAGATGCGGATTAACAATCTTCCCTGTATCACGGTCGGAAAGAACCGTATCCGTACGGAATTTAGCCTCTAAATTTTCCTCTTTGAAATTCATCAGGAAAATTCCATATATAGTAGGTAGTCTATACTGCTTTCCATAAGAGACAAGTGGTTCTCTTGCAGTCATCGGATCTTCAGGGACAGGGACTTCTTTTGAAGAAGGAGATTCTATCTGCCGACTCACAGCACGACAAACATAATAAAGTGTACGATCTAAAAAATTACTGTGCCAACGATTCTGCATCTCCACGATAATATACTCACCACTTGCTGTACGGCAATAAAGATCATAAATGATACCTTTATCACTCACATTGTCCGCATGATCTTCCTTATCCAGAAAAGTAAGTTCTGTAATATGATGTTCACCTGCAAGTAATTCGTTCAACAAAGTGATGAGCAAATTCTTACTGGCCGGTTGACCAAAAATAATTTTAAATCCTATATCAGTAAAAGGATTGACGTATATTTGGACATGATATTCTATTTTTAGCAAAGGTAACTATTTAAATCCATAAACATAAAAAACAATCCCAAACTTTACGGATTTATAGCCTTTTATAGTAAGCCGTCTCCCTTTCAATTCCTCCAAACAAACAAGAGAAATGTTCTTTTTTTCAGATTAAGAAAGAAAACAAAACTATTGAAGATGGTAATCCGGAATTAAAAGCATCCATATTATCACATATATATGCATATTACTGCCACAATACAGCATATATTTTCAGATAATATGCGTTTTCTTTAAAGAAATAAATGATTTTCCTCGGTGAGCAATAAGCCATTCCTCGGTGAGGAACACATCCTTCCTCACCGAGAAAGCCTTCCATACTCACCGACCAAGTTATAAAAGCCCTTGGAAAAGCCCGTTTATAGGCTAGTTCATCATCACATGCGCACCAAAAAAGAATGATAAAACAAACTACATACGGGCAAACAGTAAGCATATAGATAGCAATACAGAGGAATTATTTATTTTTAGACAGGAATTATCCAGGATAACAAACAATCCTACATTCTTTCATCCAAAATGCAGAGCGTTTTTTCCTTCACCACAAACAAGTGACTGATATATTAAAAACAGAAAGAATAGAATATACCCTTTTTCAGATCAGCACATTTCTAATCCCATCCTTTCAACAACCATACTCTTTCAGAGTCTGCATCAACTTCGCGCCATTGATCGGCTTCACCAGATAATCATCACAACCGGCTTTCAACGCAGCTACCCGGTCAGCATCAAAGGCATGAGCAGTCAGGGCGATAATTGGAATTTCAGCATTGAACTTCCGGATCTCCGAGGTTGCAGTACGTCCGTCCATAACAGGCATCTTCATATCCATCAGTACCAAATCCACCGGTTGGGTACGGACAATCTCAACTGCCTCCAGTCCATTCGGTGCGTGTAACAACTGGCATTTGTTTTTCAAGATAGAAGATACCAAAAAGAAGTTACTTTGTATATCTTCAACGACCAGTACTCTTTTAGGTACTTTTTTTGTTTCTTCGGAGTCAAGAACATTTTCTTTATCTGCATCCTTCTCATTATTCCGACGTGAAGAAGTCGATTCGCTGCCAACTGACTTAAACTGGCATGGCAAAACCGCCCAAAACAAAGACCCTTTATCAAATTCCGACTCAAAGCCTATCTCTCCCCTGCAAGCCTCAACGATGGCTTTACAAATAGACAGTCCCAATCCGGTTCCCTGTGCAAATTCATCCAGTTTCTCAAAACGATGAAATACTTTATCTTTTTTATCCTCCGGTATGCCGATACCTGTATCGCGAACGTAAAGACGAATATTTTCGTCTATCTTCTCATACCCCATTTCAATAGTTCCTTTGGAGGTATATTTGATAGCATTAGTTACAAAGTTAGTGAGAATCTGCGCTAACCGGTTTTTATCCAAACGAACGGTACAGGTTTCATAAGGATTCACGGGAACTAACCGAACCTGCGGATTTACTACACGATGATGCATCGAAGCAGCTAATTCGTTGAAATAAACAGCCAAATCAAAATCTTCGTATTTCAGTTCTACCGAGCCGGCTTCTATTTTCGAAAGATCCAGTATGTCGTTAATCAGCTTCAAAAGCAACTCATTGTTGGCATTGATAATCTGAATAAATTCTTCTTTTTCTTCTTGATCTTCCGTCACCATCAATAAGTCGGAAAAACCAACGATAGCATTTAACGGTGTACGAATTTCATGGCTCATATTTGCCAGAAAGGCGGATTTCAACTTATCGGATTGTTCAGCGCGGCTCCTTGCCTTTTCAAGTTCACCAATCATGTGCTGCCGCTCGGTAACATCATCTACACGAATCACGACACCGTCAACATCTCCCTGTTCATTAAATATGGGAGTAGCAAAGACTTCTATGACATGCTTGTTATCCAGATTAAACAAGATAGACTCTACCTGACCGGATTTCCGGGCACGTTGCATCACACAATTCTCACAAGGAGTGGTGCGATTATGGGCTGTCAGATAGCAAGGTTCTCCTTTTTTGTAAGCCTCATAAGAAAGGCTTTTACTACAAAGCGAGATATTCTCCCATTGTACGATATAGTCGTTCGCAATATATGCCAATCCCGAATTAATATTGTTCAATACCAATTCATTCTGACGAATCAAATGGATCATTCTTTGTTCGCTCTCAAGAAGTTCTTTTTTCGAACGCACAACCTCTTCGTAAAGATTGTCATATTTGTTTTGCCACAAAACACGTTCGGTGATATCTTGAGTTATCACCATATAATTGGTAATTTCAGACTTATCATTATGTACAAAAGAAACGGTAATCTCGAAGAATTTTATACCGGACAGATTAGTAGGAAAAAGACGGCACAAGTCATCAAAATCATATTTTGCCATGAAACGCACTGTTTCTCCTTTTCTGATCTGTTCCTTGATTTCATCAGAGAAACTGGTGTAGTTGAATAGATTATAGCCCAAAATATCCTTTTTGTCTTTTATCCCCATTGATCTCAACCGTGAATAATTGACATCTATCATGAGACCGTCCTTATCATACAATTCCAAGCCTACAGACAAGTCATTAAAGATATTATGCAATAAGTTATCAGCTATCCCATTTACCAAAGTCTGTTCCATGCAGCAAAATTTGTATAGTATTACAATATTGATTGTTTATCCAAGCAAAGTTACTTTAATATTTTGTTACATAGAAAGAAAGAGGCCTTTTAGCCTCTTTCAGTATCTTTATTTCGCATTTTGGTATAAGAAGCCTTCTGCTTTCGCTAATGTTTCCGGTTTGCCTATATCAATCAGATGCAACTTTTCTGTCAAGTAACCACCATAGTTTACTTGCCGGCAAGTGGCAAGATAGAAATCCATGATAGAGAATTTTCCATCCCATGAGGGAGAGGTCATCCATTGAAAAATGGCGGGCGAAAGTACATGGATGCCACTGAATGCATATTCTTGATAAAGGGAAGAATCATACTGAAAACCTTCCGGTTTCACTTGTTCCGTATCCTTGTTTATCCATCCGCAAAGTCTCTTATCTGTATCAAAAAGAAGATAGCGGGAGGTTTTACGTTGGCTGGCCAGTAAAGTGGCAACAGCACCGCTTCGTAAATGGTAGTCATATAATTCTTTCAGATTCACGTCTGAAAGAATATCGACATTGTGTATCAGGAAAGGCTCATCGGAGTTTTCAAAGAAAGAACGGGCTTTCTTAATTCCCCCACCGGTGTCGAGCAACAGATCGCGTTCATCGGAAATATGTATGATAAGCCCAAAATTCTCATTGGCTTCTAAGAAATCAAGTATTTGTTCGCCAAAATGATGGATATTAATCACTATTTCTGTGAATCCGGCAGCTTTCAGTTTTAAGATCACATGTTCCAACATCGGATGTCCGGCTATGGGAACCAAAGCCTTCGGCATGGTATCGGTGAGCGGCTTCAGCCGGCTACCCAAACCGGCTGCAAATATCATTGCTTTCATTCTTTCGGTTACTTTCTTCTTTAATATTTACTCTTCTTAGATTGTTGCCTCAAACGTATGTTCGATATTCTGTTCCCGATGCACCAGTTCGACTTTCACACCAAATTTCTGATTCAGGTGCTCTGCCAGATGCTGGGCAGAATAAACAGAACGATGCTGTCCGCCGGTGCAACCGAAGCAGACGGACAAATTGCTGAATCCGCGTTCCATATAACGTTGCACGGAGGCATCCACCAAAGCATAGACATGATCGAGGAAACGGAGTATTTCTCCATCTTCTTCCAAGAAAGTGATTACAGGTTCATCCAGTCCGGTGAAAGGTTTGTAACGCTCATACTTACCGGGATTATTCACGGCGCGACAGTCGAATACATAACCTCCTCCATTGCCGGTAGAGTCATCAGGAATTCCTTTCTTATAGGCAAAACTCATTACTTTGACGGTTAACTGCCGCTTTTTCAGATCGTCCGTAAATTGTTTCAGTCCGGTAAGCTCTCGCAAAACGTTACAGAGATACGGATATTCCGGATATTCTTCTTTCAACAATTCACGCAGGTTTTCGATGGCATAAGGAACACTTTGGATAAAATGCGGTTTCTTTTCAAAGTAACCACGGAAACCATAAGCTCCCAGCACTTGCAGCGTACGGAAAAGGACAAAGTGACGAAGCTGGCTATAAAAATAGGATTCGTCAATCGGTTGGTATTTGCGAAGAGCTTCCATATACTCTTGCAGCAGTTCTTTACGAAGACTATCGGGATATTTCGCTTTCGCTTGCCACAGGAAAGAGGCTATGTCATAATAGAACGGGCCTTTGCGTCCGCCCTGAAAGTCGATAAACCACGGTTCGCCGTCTTTTATCATCACATTACGGCTCTGAAAATCACGATACATGAAAGTAGCGGAAGAACTGCGAAGCAAGACATCGCTCATTTTCTGGAAATCATCTTCCAGTTTATCTTCCTGAAACTCCATACCGGTAGCTTTCAGGAAGCAATATTTAAAGTAATTCAAATCCCACAAAATGGAACGTTGATTGAACTCCGGTTGAGGATAACAACGGGAAAAATCAAATCCATCGGCCCCGGCAAACTGAATGGCAGGAAGCAAACGAATCGTTTTGCGAAGCAACTCTTTTTCCTCTTCTGAAAAGACGCTGGTAGCACGTCCTTTCTCTATGGCATGGAACAACAGAGTATCGCCCAAATCCTCCTGCAAATAATAGGTCTTATCTTCCGAAACGATGCGCACTTCGGGAACAGGCAGTCCACATTTGTGGAAGTGTCCTGCCATATAAAGAAATGCTTCATTCTCATCGATAGAAGCTCCGTAAACTCCAATCAATGTTTCTATACCCGTCAGCCGAAAATAACGGCGGTTGGAACCGGAAGACGGTAATTCTGTTATGTTTTCAGCGGGAACGCCCGTATATGACTGATAAAGTTTCTGTAGTTCTTCGGTAATCATAGTCGTATATTTTCGAGCAAAGATAGAGAATCTAGCTAAATAATACTATCTTCCCGCTGATAAAAACCGGCTACTTTACCTAATCTGCTGTGTACAGGCCTTTACTTCCAATAAGCCGGTTATTTAAAAAAGTTGTTGGAATGGCTCCCTATGAATATAAGATGAAGAATTAGCAATTCTCATTGTATTCAAGGATTTTCAGTGCAGAGATTAAAGATTTTCAGTACAGAAATTTATAATAGTTTATGCAGTCGAGTAGTCATCCCCTTATAAGGTGACAATAATCATTTTGTAAAGTGATAAATAGCACCCTATAAGATGACTATTATCCCATTACAAGGGGACAACTTATCTTTAGAAGGACGGAAAGCTTTAAAGATACAAAATTAAATAGAAAAAAGCAACTATATATAACTCTTTTACCTGAAGGAATACAAAATAAGTTTGCTTTTCAACAAACATTCATCCGAATGTATTATCTTTGTTTTAGTTTAACTGACCTAATCTCATGAGAAGAAAGACCTTTTTACTACTATGCATCGCATTTATCACACTGTTTATCGGCATCTCCCCTCTTCAAGCCGGTCATTATTACTATAAGCAAATCTCACTAAAAGACGGACTGCCTTCTACCGTACGATGCATCTTAACGGATGAACAAGGTTTTGTATGGATTGGAACCCGCTCCGGACTGGGACGATATGACGGACATGAACTTAAAAAGTATGTCCATCAGTCAAACAACCCTCATTCCATTCCTCACAATTTAATCTACCAGCTGATAGAAGATGTACAAAACAATATATGGATTCTGACAGATAAGGGAGTGGCACGTTATCAGCGGCAAAGCGATGACTTTCTTATACCGACTGATGAAACAGGAAATAATATCATCGCCTATTCCGTCTGCCTGACTGATGATGGAGTATTATTCGGTTCGAAAAATAAAATCTTTTTCTATAATTATCAGGATGCCACTTTCCGCCTCCTGCAAACGTTTGACCTAGAGCCCAATTATAATGTGACTCTGCTAAGTCTATGGGATAAACGAACATTACTTTGTTGTAGTCGCTGGCAAGGACTACTCCTGCTCGACCTGAATACCGGAAAATGCCGCCGTCCTCCTTTCGATTGCGGAAAGGAAATAATGAACGTACTCATAGACTCACAAAAAAGAATCTGGGTAGCCCCTTACAACGGAGGGCTGAACTGCCTGACACACGACGGTAAACTACTGGCTACATATACTACCCACAACTCTTCTCTAAGTAACAATGTTGTACTAAGTCTCGCCGAACGGGAAGGAGAAATCTGGATTGGAACAGACGGAGGAGGCATTAATATTCTCGACCCGGAAACCGGACATTTTTCTCTGCTGGAACATGTGCCCGGAAGTGACAACTATTCACTTCCCGCCAACTCTATCTTATGCCTATACAACGACTACAACAACAATATATGGGCAGGCAGCATCCGCAACGGACTAATCAGCATCCGGGAAGTTTCCATGAAAACATATACAGACGTACCACCCGGCAACGACCGGGGACTTAGCAACAATACCGTTCTAAGTCTTTTCCAGGAATCTCAAGATCAAATCTGGGTAGGCACGGACGGAGGAGGTATCAACAACTTTAATCCGCTCACAGAGAAATTTACTCATTATCCCTCAACCTGGGAAGACAAAGTTGCCTCTATCTGTCAGTTTACTCCCGGTAAATTATTAATTTCTATTTTCTCACAAGGAGTATTTATTTTCAATCCGGCAACTGGAGAAAAACAACCTTTCACCATTGTCGACGCTGAAACAACAGCACTCTTATGCAATCGAGGCAAGGCTGTAAATCTACTCCGGAACACTCATCACAGCATTCTGTTCCTTGGAGAACATATCTATATATATGATTTGAATACACGTACTTTCAGTACCGCTATAGAACAGGAAGAACAAGATATTATCGGTGCTCTCCTGCCAATCGGCAATTATAGGAACACCACTTATCTAAATGATACGAAGCACATATATGAACTGGACAACCATACAAACCGGCTGAAAGCCCTATACAGATGCTGGAAAGACACGACCATCAACTCCGTTTCAAGAGACGAAGAGGGAAACTTCTGGATTGGGAACAATTACGGATTGGTACACTACAATCCCGCCACCAAAATACAGACTCCGATCCCGACCTCTCTATTTAGTGAAATCACTTTGATCGTATGCGACCAGCAAGGAAAAGTATGGATAGGAGCTGACAGCATGCTTTTCGCTTGGCTTATCAAAGAAAAAAAGTTCGTTCTATTCGGCGAATCAGACGGCGTAATCCAGAACGAATATCTTTCCAAACCCCGCCTGTTAAGTATGCAGGGAGACGTCTATATGGGTGGAGTAAAAGGTTTACTGCACATTAACTGCAAAATACCATTAACAACTTCTGAACTTCCCCAACTCCAATTATCCGATGTCATCATCAATGGAGAATCCGTGAATAACGAATTAACCAATCGACCAACAGGGATCTCCGCTCCCTGGAACAGTAATATCACTATCCGGATCATGTCGAAAGAGAAGGACATTTTCCGACAGAAAGTGTACAGATACCAGATAGAAGGGCTGAATGACCAGCAAATCGAATCGTACAATCCCGAACTGGCTATACGTTCACTTCCTCCGGGAAGTTATAAGATTATGGCTTCATGTACAGCTAAAGATGGCAGTTGGATTCCCAGTCAGGAAGTACTGGAACTAACCATTCTCCCTCCCTGGTATCGGACATGGTGGTTTATTCTTAGCTGTACCGTTCTTACTGCTGCCGCTATTATTGAAACTTTCCGAAGAACTCTAAAGCGTAAGGAAGAAAAACTGAAATGGGCAATGAAGGAACATGAACAACAGGTATATGAAGAAAAAGTACGTTTCCTTATTAATATCAGTCATGAGCTGCGCACACCTTTAACGCTCATACACGCACCGCTTAGCCGGATACTGAAATCGCTTTCTGCCGAAGATACACAATATTTACCTATAAAAGCAATCTATCGCCAGTCACAGCGAATGAAAAACCTTATTAATATGGTACTCGATGTACGCAAAATGGAGGTTGGGGAAAGTAAATTGCAGATACAGCCGTATGCTCTCAATCAATGGATTGAACATGTATCCCAAGATTTCGTCAGCGAAGGTGAAGCTAAAAACGTCCGTATCCGCTATCAGCTTGACCCACAGGTCAATACTGTAAGTTTCGATAAAGATAAGTGTGAGATTATTCTAAGCAATCTGCTTATCAATGCCTTGAAACACAGTCCACAAGATGCAGAAATAACAATTACATCGGAGTTGCTTTCCGAGAAAAATAGCGTACGTATCTCCATCATTGACCGGGGAAACGGATTGAAACAAGTAAATACACAAAAACTCTTCACCCGTTTCTATCAAGGTACAGGAGAGCAAAGCGGCACAGGTATCGGATTATCTTATTCCAGGATTCTGGTAGAACTACACGGAGGCTCCATCGGTGCACGGGATAATCAGGAAGCTGGTGCAACATTCTTCTTTGAACTACCCTTGAGACAACAATCGGAAGAGATCGTCTGTCAGCCGAAGGCATATCTGAACGAATTGATGAACGATGATAGCAAAGAACAGTTACCGGAGAAAAATACGTTCGATACGAGTCCTTACAGTATTCTAGTGGTGGATGACAATCCGGATTTGACGGATTTTCTGAAAAAGTCACTGGGAGAATATTTCAAACGGGTAGTGATTGCTTCCGATGGTGTGGAAGCCCTTCAACTGACCAGAAATCATGCTCCGGATATTATCGTCAGTGACGTGATGATGCCGAGAATGAATGGATATGAACTTTGCAAAAATATAAAGGAAGATATTACGATCAGTCACATTCCTATCATTCTGCTGACAGCAAGAGATGATAAACAAAGTCAGTTGAGTGGCTACAAGAATGGGGCGGACGCTTATCTGACTAAGCCCTTTGAGATAGAAATGCTAATGGAAATCATTCGCAACCGATTGAAAAACCGCGAATCTATCAAGAAAAGATATTTGAATACAGGATTAGTCCCTGCGCCGGAAGAGAGCACTTTCAGCCAGGCAGATGAAACATTTCTGCTGAAACTGAATAAAATTATTCAGGAACATCTGGATAGCAGCAATCTGGACGTCACTTTTATCTGCAAGGAGATAGGTATGAGCCGGGCTTCCCTTTACAATAAGCTAAAAGCTCTGACCGATATGGGAGCCAATGATTACATTAATAAATTCCGGATGGAGAAAGCGATCACATTAATCACCAGTACGGACATGTCGTTCACGGAAATTGCCGAGAAGGTCGGCTTCACTACTTCACGCTATTTCAGTACGGCTTTCAAACAATATACAGGAGAAACGCCAACTCAATATAAGGAGAAGAGAAAACAGGAACGGAAAAAAGAGTAATGAGCAGCTACCCGAAAAAACAAATATTCTTTAGGCACGGAATTCTAAGACCTGAGCAAATAATCCGTGCCTAAAAATTTTAATATACTGCAAGTTTCATTACTTACTTAACCATTGACTTTTTTATAGTCTTCCAGAAACTTCTTCAATCCCGAATCCGTCAACGGATGATTCAATAAACCCTTGATAGCACTCAACGGACAAGTAGCAACGTCCGCTCCCACTTCCACACATTCGATAATATGTTTCGTATTGCGGATAGAAGCAGCGAGCACTTGTGTCTTGTAATCATAGGTACGATACATACGTACAATATCTCCCACAAGCCCTACTCCATCTTCACAAATATCGTCCAGACGACCGACAAAAGGCGAAACATAGGTAGCTCCGGCTTTAGCTGCCAGTAATGCCTGTCCTACTGAAAAGACTAATGTACAGTTAGTACGGATTCCCTTTTCCGTGAAATGTTTGATCGCTTTAATGCCATCGGCAATACAGGGGACTTTTACTACAATATGCGGATTGAGCGCGGCAAGTTCTTCACCTTCACGAATCATTCCTTCATAATCGGTTGCTATCACTTCGGCACTGACATCTCCGTTGACAATCTTACATATCTTGATATAATGTTCACGCTGATTCTGCGTTCCTTTGATACCTTCTTTCGCCATCAGCGAAGGGTTGGTAGTCACTCCGTCAAGTACTCCGAGGTCATAAGCCTCCTGAATTTGCTCCAAATTAGCTGTGTCAATAAAAAATTTCATACTCTTAATTTTTAATGGTTAACGATCTAATAGTCAAAGATAATAATTTATTTCCATTCATCTCTGATTATGCAATCGTTATTGACGAATCAAGATATACATCCTGAATAGTATTCAATAATTCCACCCCTTCGTTCATTGGTTTCTGGAACGCTTTACGTCCGCTAATCAATCCCATACCTCCTGCACGTTTGTTGACTACAGCTGTAATGACGGCATCACGCAAATCGGAAGAACCGTGAGATTCTCCACCGGAGTTAATCAAACCAACGCGTCCCATATAGCCGTTGGCTACCTGGTAGCGGCAAAGGTCAATCGGATGTTCGGAAGCAAGTTCGGTATACATACGCTCGTCGATCTTTCCGAAACCGATAGCTTTGAAGCCACCATTATTAGTCGGAAGTTTCTGTTTCACAATATCAGCTTTGATAGTCACTCCCAAACGGTCGGCCTGTCCTGTCAGGTCGGCGGCAGCATGATAATCGACAGCACCTTTCTTGAAATCATTATTGCGCAGGTAACACCAAAGAATGGTTGCCATCCCCAGTTCGTGAGCATATTCAAAAGCTTCGGCTATCTCCACGAGCTGACGGCGACTCTGTTCCGAACCGAAATAGATAGTGGCGCCTACCGCTACTGCTCCCATATTCCAGGCTTCTTTAACGGTACCAAACAATACTTGGTCGAAACTGTTAGGATAAGAAAGTAATTCATTGTGATTCAACTTAACGATAAAAGGTATTTTATGGGCATATTTACGTGCTACGGATCCAAGAATCCCAAAGGTAGAAGCTACTCCATTACAGCCTCCTTCAATAGCCAGTTTTACGATATTTTCCGGATCGAAATAGATCGGATTGGGGGCAAACGATGCTCCGGCAGTATGTTCGATGTCCTGATCGACAGGAAGTATAGACACATAACCGGTATTTGCCAGGCGGCCATGTCCCAACAACGTTTGCAGACTGTTCAATACTCTGATGCTCCGGTCCGAATCAATCCAGATTTTATCTATTGTATCGGGAGACGGAACATGAATCAATGATTTATCAATGGTTTCGCAAGTGTGGTCCAGGTAATAACAGGCCTTATCTCTTAATAATTCTACTACTTTACTCATAACTTCTTTTTTTAATGTGTAACTTTTCTATTTTTTCTTTCCCTGATTGGCTACTGCTTCCATCAGTTTTTTGATCTCTTCCGGGTTTCCCAGGAAATAGTCATTAGCAACGTTCAGGTTTTCATCAAACTCAAATACGTAAGGCACAGCCGTAGGTAGATTCAGCTTGACAATATCTTCATCGGAGATGTTTTTTAGATGCTTGATGATGCCTCTCAAACTATTGCCATGAGCGACCACCAACAGCGTATGAGCTGTTTTCAGACTAGGAAATATATCACTTTCCCAATAAGGCATAATACGTTCAATGGTATCTTTCAACGATTCAGTACGAGGCAACTCCGCATCGGGTACTTCATGATAACGGTAATCAAAACGGGGATTTCTCAAATCACTTTCTGAAAGAGGATGGGGAGCTATATCATAGCTACGACGCCACACTAGCACTTGTTCTTCTCCATATTTCTCGGCAGTCTCGGCTTTATTCAATCCCTGCAATTCACCATAATGCTTTTCATTCAAGCGCCAGCTTTTCTCTACAGGTATCCAGTCCAGATTCATCTTATCGAGAACACAGTTCAAGGTTTTCACCGCACGCTTCAAATAGGAAGTATAAGCCTTATCAAAATTGAAACCATATTCTTTCAATGTCTCTCCGGCTTTTTCAGCTTCGGCAACTCCCTTTTCTGTCAGATCTACATCTGTCCAGCCCGTAAAACGATTTTCTTTATTCCATGCACTCTCTCCGTGACGAAGTAATACTATCTTTTTCATTTCTAAAATTCTCCTTTCTTCTTTTTATATATACAACAGATTGTTTCTTCACAAAGTTCACTAGAAAATAAATAGTTGTCAATACCCAGAAATAATGATTCTTTCTACAAAGAAGCGGGATGCAGTAATCAGGGATATAAAAAATACCCTCCTCTAATTCTAAGCTTGCATTATGGATGATGATTCATCAAAGCAAGGTTATCATTAGAGAAGAGTAAGTCTGT
>OGFF01003016.1_pt1 | contig 13425 bp, 12 predicted proteins | sample 1570751 | NCBI WGS metagenome assembly OGFF01 (sample SAMEA2581951, study PRJEB24529) | metagenome | biome: Human gut stool | place: China | collected 2011 | reverse complement strand
AGCAGATTGCTTACCATAAAGTCCTCGCTGTCAAGCACATCCCTGCCTCCTATGATGTGCAGATTGCTCCACACATTGTATCCAAGCACACACGGCATACTTGCAATGAGAATTATCACTCCATTTACAAGCGCAGCCTTGTTTCTGGACCAGCCAAACATATCAATGGCAAATGACATGATATTCTCAAATACTGCGATAACGGTTGAAAAGCTTGCAAAGGTCATAAACATAAAGAAAAGACAGCCCCATATACGGCCTCCCTGCATATTTACAAATACATTTGGCAAAGTGATAAAGATAAGGCTTGGTCCTGCGCCTACCTCCACCCCATAGCTAAAGCAAGCCGGGAAAATGATAAGACCTGACATGATAGCCACAAATGTATCAAGAGCACATATTTTGGCACCCTCACCTGTAAGAGTATGTTCCTTTCCCATATAGCTGCCGAATATCTCCATCGCAGCTACACCCAGACTCAGCGTAAAAAACGCCTGATTCATGGCTGCTGTTATGACATTCTTTATTCCAATCTCAGAAACCGCATCCAGATTTGGAACAAGATAAAATTTCACTCCTTCCAATGCCCCTGAAAGCGTGATACTGTGCACTGCAAGGACTATAATAAGTAAAAGCAGAGCACTCATCATAAATTTACTGATTTTCTCAAGTCCATTCTGCAGACCACGGCTGCACACCAAAAAGCCAAGTACTACCGTAATTATCATCCAAAAAGCCATCTGCTTTGGATTTGCAAGGAGGCTTCCAAATGCAGCTGCCGCATCATCTGCATTCATGCCTGATGTAAAATCTCCCTTTAGGAATTTAAAGAAATACGCAACCATCCAGCCTGAGACTGTTGTGTAATACATCATGAGCATGTAGCAGCCAAGCATGGCTATCCATCCGTGAATATGCCATTTACTGCCTTCTTTCTCAAGAGCCTTGTAGCTCATCACAGCACTTTTTCTGCTGGCTCGGCCTACAGCAAGCTCCATCGTAAGCACCGGAAGTCCCATGCATACCAGAAATATAAGGTAAAACAGTACAAAAATACCGCCACCGTTTTGACCTGTCACATACGGAAAACGCCATACATTGCCTATGCCTATAGCGCATCCTGCACTTACCAGTATAAATCCCAGACGTGATTTAAATGATTCTCTTTTCATATTTATATATCTCCTATTGTTATTGCGTTACGTTATCACCCTGCTGTGAGCATTGACTATTGCTTTGTGCTTTATTACTCTCCTCAAAGACTCGCAGCTCCTTTATTGCCTGTCCACCCATCAGATAGAGAATACCTGTATTGAATATAGTCATAAGGCCGATTCCTACATCTCCGAGATCCCAGACAAATGTGTATGCCGCGATACCACCTACAAACAGCATAACAAGAGCCAGCACCTTGTACATGGTCTGTGAAACCCAGTTATCCCCAAACAGGTACGCAACATTACTCCTTGCATAAAAAAGTATACCAAGGAAGGTGGAAAAGCTGAATAAAAACAATGTGACTGCTATAAAAATAACTCCAAAATCTCCAAGATGATACCTCATAGCTGACTGTAATAAATCCATGCCCTCTTTCCCTGCCACTATATTCTCCGGTGCAGTGAGCATGATCATTGCCGTACAGCTGCAAATCACTATCGTATCTATAAATACACCGAGCGCCTGCGTCAGTCCTGCCTTTACAGGAGTATCGCACTCTGCCGCCGCTGCAGCGCATGGAGCTGAGCCTGAGCCTGCCTCATTTGAAAAAAGACCTCTCTTTACACCATTCATGAGCACCGCTCCAAAGCCTCCCGCAGCCACCTGCCTGATACCGAAGGCTTCCTCGAATATCCTTGAAAAAACCGATGGCATCATGCCTATATTTTTAATTATGATAAAAATGGTTATGGCAAAATAGCACACCGCCATGATAGGAACAACTATGTCAAGCACCTTTACCGTAGCATTTTTCCTAAGCACTATTACAGCAGCCACTGCCACCAGAATTATTGTAGTATAAATAGGTGGTACGCCAAATGCATTTTCAAAGGATGATGTGACAGAATTGCTGATCACCTGACTTATGCCACACCAGCAGATTAGTCCGGATATAGCAAACAAAACAGCTATAATAACATGTTTTTTCTTTTTGCCTAATTTATCCTCAAAGTAGTGGTGTATGTAATACGCCGGACCTCCACGATAGCCTGAGTACAATGGATCCGGCTCCTTGTGAAGCTGTGCCAGTGTAGCCTCCACAAAAGCCGTGGATGAACCTATAATGGCTGTTATCCACATCCAGAAAACCGCACCTGCGCCTCCCACTGATATGGCAGCCACAACGCCAACCAGATTACCCATGCCCACTCTCGTCGCCGTAGAGACAATGAGTGTCTGGAACGTGGACAGGCTGTCCTTATTTTCCTTTTTACCTGTCAGCGCCTTTATCATGTCCGGAAACATTCTGATTGGTAAAAGTCTTGTCCTTACAGTGAAATAAATTCCTGTCGGAATCAAAAGAATTATGAGCAGGGAGATTCCCACGCTCCCACCGCCGGGCAGTGGAATATGTATCAGATCTCCCCACAAGAAAGAATAAACTTTTTCAATAAGTGCTACTATCATAGTAAATATCGTCCCCTTAGTTTTCATTGCTTCAACGCATTGAAGATGAAGCCAGTATTACTATGATACAATATGAGCAGGAAACTTTCAATATATTCTGGTTTTTTCTTTCACAAACAGTAATAAATACACTATAAGTCCCTTGCATATGAGATTATAATTTCTTATAATGATATAGTTGAATATTCAAAAGATATACGCCCTGGGAGATAAATAATGATAAAACTAATAGCAACAGATATAGACGGAACACTTGTAAAGGACGGCTCACTGCTCATAGATCCTGAGTACATGTCTGTCATCGACAGGCTCATAGACAAAGGAATAATATTTGTAGTCTGTTCCGGCAGACAGTTTTCAAGCGAATTTAAGCTGTTTGCTCCGATAAAACACAAGCTTTTGTATATAACAGACGGAGGAACAGTCGTGCGCACTCCAAAGGAAATCCTAAAAACCTATCCTATGGACGAGGATATATGGAAGGGCATGTGCCGGATGGTCCGCGATGAGCTGCCTGCATGCGATTACTTTGCTGCTACTCCTGATTTCTGCTTTGCAGAGGATGGTGGCAGCCCAATCTTTCATCTGCTTCGTGATTCATACGGCTTTGAGATGCGTGAGGTTGATGACATCACAAGGCTTGACAGAAATGACATCATCAAATTCACTGTCTTTCATCCCGACAAATGCGAAGAGCTGTGTACACCGGTTTTCATTCCGGCATGGAATAAAAAAGCTCACCTGGCAGCCGCCGGCAAGGAATGGGTAGACTGCAACGCAAAGGGTGTCAGCAAATGGACTGCACTCTCATACCTAATAGACAGATTCGACCTGCTTCCGGACGAAGTATGCTGTTTCGGTGACAATCTGAATGATATTGAGATGCTTCAAAATGCCGGTATAAGCTACGCCGTGTCAAATGCCCGCCAGGAAGTTATCACAGCCGCAAAACACACCTGTGCGCCTTACTGGGAAAACGGAGTACTTAGTGTTTTAAAGTCTTTTTTATAATTTTTTAAATTTTTCAAAAAAAGTACTTGCATTTTTGTAAAACCATGTGTATAATATCATTTGTCCGTGTGACACAGATATTCACACAGATGTTTGCGCTTCTAGCTCATTTGGTAGAGCACCTGACTCTTAATCAGGGTGTGCAGGGTTCGAGCCCCTGGAGGCGCATTTTTTGTACCCAAATTAATTTACCAACACTTTAAAAGAAGCCGGATTTATTCCGGCTTCTTTTTTACATATCTCTGTTTATATACATCTGTTTTTACTTTTTATCTGTTTTATTATCCAAAGCAGCTTCAATCGCATCAATCACAATCTTAAGAGCCTTGATTCTCGCATATTTCTTGTCGTTTGACTCAAGCACATGCCATGGTGCGTAAGTGGTATTGGTTTTCTTTAGCATCTCATTTACAGCAGTCTCATACAGATCCCATTTTTCTCTGTTTCTCCAGTCCTCATCGGTAATCTTCCATTGCTTTTCCGGAGTATTCTGGCGTTCCTCAAATCGAGCCAGCTGTGTATCCTTATCAATCTGCACCCAGAACTTTATGATGACAGCACCCCAGTCTGACAGCTCCTTTTCAAATTCATTAATCTCATTGTAAGCACGCTGCCATTCATTCTCGCTGCAAAAGCCCTCTAGTCTTTCTACCATAACCCTGCCATACCATGTCCTGTCAAAAATAGCTATATGCCCGGTCTTAGGAAGACGATTCCAAAATCTCCACAGATAGTGTCTGGCTTTCTCGTTTGGCAGCGGACTTGCAATCGGATGCACCTCAAAGCCTCTCGGATCCAGCGCACCTGTGATTCTCTTTATATTTCCACCCTTTCCTGCTGCATCCCAGCCCTCATATGCTATGACAACAGGAATCTTTCGCCTGTATAGCCTGTTATGCAGCTCGCTAAGCTTAGACTGCAGATTTTTGAGCTCCTTTTTGTATTCTTCCTCAGATAGTTCCTTATCAAGTGATATCTCAGAAAGCTTTGGAATCTTCTCAAGTGGGAACACATTCTGTAACAGCGGCACAGCAAGATTACTGTTTTTAAGTGCTGTCTCTATTCCACTAACCAGCGTCTCCAGCACCTGAAGCTCAGCCCATTTTCTATTCTTTGCATCAACTATATACCAAGGATCTGCAGGCGAATTTGTATCATTCAGATATCTGTCAAACACATGCATACACTTGTCATAATGCTTATTCTGCCAGTCTTCATCTCCACTGACACGCCATCTGGTATCCTTATTCTCCTTTAATACCTCAATACGCTTTTTTTGTTCCTTCCGGCTGATTTGGAAGAAAAATTTCATAACAAGATAACCATTGTCAGTCAGCTGTCGCTCGAAGCGCTTCACGCTTTCAATTTTCTTCTTGTACTCCTTCTCTCCTATCTTGTCGTGCAGTACATCCTTTACTACCTCATCCATCCAGCCCGAATCAAGAAACTCAAGCTTCCCCTTTGCCGGAATCTTTACAAAATACCGATATAAAAAAGGCTTGCGTCTTTCCTCCTCTGTCGGCTCGTCCATGGTTGCGACCTTGAAAAATCGCGGATCAATATTCTTTATTACCTTACCGAGCACACTGCCCTTTCCTGCAGTACCCCAGCCCTCAAACAGCACAAGTACAGGCAGTCCATGCTCCTTAATCTGCATCTGAAGCACAGACAGCTTAGAGCGTGCTGCATGCAGGCGCTCATCCAGTTCTTCCTCCTCCGGAATTTGTGGTTTAATCCAGTTTTCTAACATGTAATTACCTCCCAAATATATAATTTCAGCCATAAAACCGCTACATCACTATATTAGTATAGCTTTTTTCAGGCTAAAATACAATCTTCACACTATATTTGTTTCAGGTATGTTTCAGTTCTCCGCTTCTCCAATATTTGTCATTTTAAAGCCCTCTCCGTGCACCTCATGAGACTCAACAACCACAATAAAAGAGTCCGGGTCTGTATCTTTTACGGATTTACGCACCTGGTACATTTCCTTACTGTTGCATGCACACATTACCACCTGAATATCGTCCTGCTTATATCCTCCCTGTGCCTTAAGAATAGTGCTTCCGCGCTGACTGCATTCATCAATTACATCGCATATTCTCTTTCCATTTTTTGTGACGATAAAGGCTACTTTGCCTGAATTCATGCCATATATCATTTTGTCAATAACAACCGCAGACAGTATATTCACTATCATGCCGTAAATCATTCCGTCAATATCCCGAAACAAAAGTCCTCCAACCAGAATAATTCCGACATCAGTAAGAAAAGAGATGTTGCCCATCGATAAATGAGGCCGCAATGCTTTTACAGCCATGATGATAAAATCAGCTCCTCCTGTTGAAGAATTTCTTGTATAAATCATGGCATAACCTATTCCGCAAAATACACCTGTGCACAATGCCGCAAGCAGTCTGTCGCCCTGATACACCGGAAATAACGGCGCAACAAAGTCAACAATAAAAGAAGACAAAAGCATGCATCGTATTGAGCTGACAAAAAATTTCCTGCCCAACAATTTGCAGCATAGTATCGCAACCGGAATATTAAGCAGAACCGTTGATAAACCAATGGAAATATTAAACAGCCGGTATAAAATAATCGAAATACCCGAAAAACCTGTCATAGGAAACTCTGCCTGCAGGGCGAAGTTATATATACCTATTGCATAAAAGATGCTTCCCGCAAGCTCCCACATAATCTGTACCAATAATTCTTTTTTCTTATTCATATTGCATCTATCCTCCAAAATAAATAAGCGCCCGGAAACAAATCTTACAGTGTAAATTACTGCACCTACGATTTGCTCCCAGACGCTTTAACCACTCATCCGGTGAAGAGTGAACGTTTTCTGATGTATGCAATTATTATATTTGAGATGTTAAATTAAGTCAAGCCGGAATCATCAATTTTCCAGATACTACTTCACAAGGTATGACAGCACATCACAAACTGCTGTAGAAACCAGTATTGCAACATACACTCATTATTTCTGCATAAATTCAAACACTGCCTCTTTCGTCGGAATCGCAGGTATTCCACCTCGCTTTTGCACACACAATCCTGCAACTGCATTTCCCAAAACAGCACACTTTCTGATTTCTTCCCATTCCATCTTTTCTACGGGCTTATTTATAGAAAGAATACTGCATAATACGCCTCCCCAGAAAGAATCCCCTGCTCCGGTCGTATCGACCGCTTGTGTCTGAAATGCTTTGATGATTTCTTTTCTGCTTTTTGTTGCCATAAGAACGCCCTGTTCTCCCAATGTAATGGCAACCAGCTTTGGTCCCATAGCAAGAATTTCTTCTGCAGCCTGCTCATAGCTTTTAGCCCCTGTCAGGAGAATACTCTCTTCATCCGATACTTTCATGACATCTACCAGTTCTACAACAGACTTCATTTTTTTCACTGCATACTCTTTGCTCTTCCAAAGAGACGGGCGGTAATTTGGATCATATGAAATAAGTACACCCGCTGCTTTTGCCATTTTTACTGCTTCGATCGTTGCGCTTTCTGCCGGCTCGTCTGTCAGCGATAATGATCCAAAATGAAAAATTCTGCATCCGGAAATTAATATCTGATCCAGTTCTTCTTTTTTTAACTGTGTATCTGCACCTGGTTTTCTTGCAAAAGAAAAATTTCTTTCTCCATTTTCACCGATTTCCACAAATGCCAGTGTCGTAAAATAATCCGGATCTTCGACGATAGCATCTGTATTGATTCCTTCCGTTTGCAGTGTCCTCTTTAAAAATTTACCATGCATATCGTTTCCAACTTTTCCAATAAAAGAGGTGCGATACCCAAAATGACTTGCAACTGTCAGAAGATTTGCCGGAGCACCTCCGGGATTCTGCTCGAACAATTTCCTCCCATCCTGACTGTGTCCTGCTTCCGTAAAATCAATCAGCAATTCCCCCAATGCCACAATATCAACTTTTTCTTCCATTTTTCAGTTCCTCCACAATCTCGTTATAACGTTTTTTATTTAACCGGTAGAAAAATAATACAACCGCAGTCACAATCCAGAGTGCACCCGGAATCGTCGTAAATGCATGTTTCATAATTGAAAGTACAGTTGCATTTTGTGTCTGATTTGCAATATAACCACATTTTCCAAGTAATCCTGCTAAAAGTGCTGTTCCAACTGCCATTCCGATTTTATTTCCAAGTGAAATAAATGCATACTGAAAACCGTCATTTCTAAGTCCGGTTTTCCACTCCCCATATTCCACACAGTCTGGAATAATTGCATAGATTGCGGTATTAAATCCAGAGAAAAAGAACTGTGTGAGACCAGATAATGCATAAAAAATAGCCGGTGATTCTTTGGCATTGAAGAAAAACATAGACAACATGGAAATTCCTGTAAATAAAGCAAAGAGAGATGCTGTTCTTCCTTTGTTATTCAACTTGCGGAATAATGGTTGAAAACAGGCTGCCCCTATGATAGAAGGAATAATGATGCACATCGAATAAGTTGTGTAGTAGGAGGCATTTCCTTCCACATATGTAAAATAATACAGAATATCTGCGTTTCTACCATATAATGTAAATCCAAATAATATCTGTCCTGCCAATGCAAGAAGATATGGTCTGTTCTGCATGACTGCTTTCAACTGTATCTTTACAGAAATTTTTTCTTTTTCCGGAATAATCACTGCCTCTTTCGTCTTCGCAAAGCAGAAGAAATGACAGGCTGTAAAAATACATCCATATATGACCGCAACCGTCAGATATCCTGTCTTTGCACTGTGACTGCCGAATTTGCTGAGCAGTGGAACTGTGATAATATTTAACACACCAATTGCAATCATCGCTGCAACCGAACGGGATGTATTTATTTTTGCACGTTCATCAATATCCTGTGTCATAGCACCACACAAGGTTCCATATGGAATATTCACACAGGTATACCCCAAAACCAGCAGACAATATGTAATTACCATATAAATGATTTTTCCATTCTGTGGCCAGTCGGGTCTTGCCCAGAATGTCATAACAAGAAGGATCGCTGTAATTGGTGCCGCTACTAACAGCCATGGACGGTACCGTCCCCATTTCGATTTTGTTTTATCCGTAAGCCCCCGACAATTGGATCATTGATTGCATCCCAGAATCTTGAAAAAAGCATAAGTGCTGACACAGCCGCCATACTGATTCCGAACACGTCTGTATAAAATATCATCAGAAAATTACTTACGAACATCCAGCTGAAATTACATCCAACATCACCAAACCCATATGCAATCTTACTGATCAGCGGTACTTTTCCATTTTTGTTTTCGCTACTCATATGTCCCTCCTATTTTTATCAGAGTTTCTGACAAAACTCTATTCTTTCCTCATTTGGTCCCTTAATCATAAAAAACTTCACACCCTTTTCCCAAAATGGCAGTTCTTCGATTCCATCTGTAATAACTGTGTATTTTTCATTGCAGATTTTCTGATACATACTTTCAATGTCTTCCACATCAAGTGCTACATGTTGGTATGCACCGTCTGACATTGCCGCCTGCCCATTTTCAAAAGTTTCTATACAGTAATTTTTTATCTGTAAAAATGCCACTTTTTCCCCTGCTTTTTCATTATATGTCTGCATAATTACTTCGAATCCAAGACTCTTATAAAACTCAACTGTTTTCTGTAAATCGTTTGTCGGGAGCCCGACATGGGCTACTCCGACAATTCCATATTTATTTTTCATACGAACTCCTTACTTTTCATTGACGTTGATAATTACTTTCATCGTTGTCTCGCGGTTATCATCAATATACTGGTATGCCTTCAGATAATCTTTAAAAGCAAATGTCTTTGAGATAAGCGGTTTCAAATGAACTTTTCCCTCATTCACCAGTCTGATTCCATCTATGTAATCATCATGGCGGTACATCATCGTGCTTTTAATGTCAAGTTCGTGATCATTTGCCACTGCAAGATCTACTTCTGCCATTCCTGCAAAAACAGCCACCAGTACAATTGTGCTTCCTTTTCTTGCATATTTAATTGCCTGTCCCATTGTGATATTGTTTCCGGCACAGTCGTAGATCACATCCGCCTTATCCGGTCCAAATGCTTCGATCATTGCCTCACCGAAGTCTTTATTTTTGGTATTCACACACACATCAATTCCACATTCTTTTGCCTTTGCCAGTCTAAGATCACTGATATCTGTGATCATCACTTTCGCTGCCCCCATTCCTTTTGCTGCCTGTGCCACGAGATTTCCAATCGGTCCTGCTCCAAGGACTGCAATATTCAAGCCAGCCACATCGCCCATCTGTTTTACACCATGAACTGCCACAGCAAGAGGTTCGATCATAGCTCCTTCTTCATAGGACATATCTTCTGGAATAGGTGTTACTTTAGATGCATCTACTGCAAAATACTCAGATGCTGTTCCTGTCGTCTGAAATCCCATTACTTTTAATTCCTCACAGAGATTATACTTTCCATGACGACATGGATAGCAATGTCCACAATATACCTGAGGCTCTATCGTCACCTTCTGTCCCACATGAAACTCTGTGACATTTTTTCCAAGTTCTGTAATCTCACCTGAAACCTCATGTCCTTGTGTTACCGGATATTTTGTAAACGGATGTTTTCCATGATAAACATGAATATCTGATCCACAAATACCAATATTCATAATCTTTACCAAAACCTGATTTTCCTTTACCTCCGGAACCGGAACCTCTCTGAAAATAATTTCTCCCGGATTTGTCATTACCTGCTGTAACATAATTTTTTCCTCCTTTTTTATGTTGTTTTATTTTATGTTTTATAAATTGTTTTATTAAAGTAATTACATTATTACCTTGTAAACACAATTTGTCAATATGTTTTTTCATATTTCTATATATTTCATAATTTCAAAATCTATTTTTTGTGTATTTTTCACAATTAACATGCAAAAAAAACGGAAAGAAAACCGTAGTTACTGTTTTCTTTCCGTTTTTTACTATAATATGATATGAGGATCAAAAAATTTACAATTCACCCATATGTTTTGTAAAAAAGTATTTCGCAGCTCCAACAGCTGACGCTTCTTTCTTATACGAACAATTTTTTAAGTATGAAACATCATGCTCAAAGCCATTATATGCCATCACTTTTTCTCCCAGTGGTATCATATAATCTGACAATACACCTCCCACATCACCTCCTAGTATGATATCCATATCATATGCCATCCGCAGATTTGATATCAAAACAGCAAGATGATCCAGATACTCATTCCATGACTGCAAAGTTTTTTCATCACCACTTTCAATTTTTTCCATAAATGCATCCAGTGACTGCCTGTTATCTTGTGTCAGTACACTTGCAGCACAATATGCATCTGCACATCCTGATTTACCACAATAACACTTTCTTCCACCGGGAACGAGTATCATGTGACCGAACTCCCCTGCTTTCTGGTTTTTCCCTCGAAACAGCTTTCCATCTATGCAGAATGCACCTCCTAAGGTGTGGTTCAAAGACAGATATATCGCATTTGGATACTTTTGTTTTTTTTCTGCAAGCATTGCAGCATTAGCATCGTTTTCAAAATATACCGGAATTTCCAGAGCCTGTTCTAAAAAGCGCAGACTATAATTCTCTATACCTAAAGCATGGGATTTTAAAACGATCCGTTCTTTCTGATCAATAATTCCCGGAATCGCCACTCCAATCCCAAGCAGCGTATCCTTCGCTAATTCGCCTTCAAGAAAAGTTTTGACCTTTTGTGCCACCTCTGTACAATAGGATAATTCTGCCGTAAATTTTAAGCGGATGCGATCTTTTTTTATAATCTCATCTCCAAGATTTACTAATACCATTTCTATATGATTCGCTGTAATCAAAATTCCCATTGCATGACAGTACGACTTATTAATCCCTATACTTTTTGCCTTCCTTCCACCGGTCGAAGCATATTCCCCAGTTTCTTCCAACACCATTTTTTCTAACAAGTCATTCACATTTGCTAACACAGTCGGCATACTCAAGTTTAACTCTTTTGCGATTCCCGCCTTGGATGTAACATGATTGTTTAGCACATAATTAATTATCTTTTTTCTTGTTATATTTCTTTTATCTTTATTTTCCGTTTTCTTATCCTCTTTTATTAAATATATTATAAAAGAATTATATGCTTTTTTATTCTTCTTGTAAAGTAATGTTTTATAATAAAAATTTGCTGCATTTAGAAATGCTACTTTTAAGAATCAAATTTGCCGGATACCCAATCACTATATTTTTCATTCACGTTATCTCATCACAATTACTGTGGTAATTCTTTGCCAAAATGGAAATTCAATTTTACAACTTTCCAAACATTCTTCCCTAGTTTTATCAACATCTTCCAAACATTCTTTTCGTTCTGCTGCAAGTTTTTCTTTTTCGGAACGAATATCTTCAGGATTATAGTATTCTGCCATGCTTTCAAGACTGCTCATAGCTGCATTATAAATGTCAAAGCATATAATAGATCTTTGTATAGCATGATCAGTACACGCTCTATTACAAATCTCCAACTCTTCAGTATCAGTGGTTCGTGTACTAATCGAAGCTCGTTTCATTTGCCGTTTTTGCAAAGCTTTCATTAGCTCTAATTGCGTAAAATCAGTACCTTCATAAACTTCCCCTACCAAAGATGAGATTCGATCATAATTAGCTTCTTCGTCGTAACCAAGCAAGAGATTCAATTGAATATTTGCTTCTGTACGAATCTTTGGGTTGAACCACTCTGCTTTGAATTGAAGATACCGCTCCTTTTCTTCTTTGGACCATTTAGAGATTACATTTTGTTTTCTTCTTATATTCTTTCTGATTTCTTTTTCCAGATTTTGATAAGCTTCCGAAGCAATAAAGAGATCCGCAGCAGTCACATCTTCTGCCTGTTGAGGATAATCATCAGCATCATTCGCCTGACAACTAAGCACAGAAATACTAATTAGAAAAACTAATCCAACCATAATAAAGCCTAAATTCAATTTTTTCATAAGAACTACTTTTAGAGATTAATAATATTGAATATCTTTTTCAAGGCGATACCCAATTATTAGTAGATAATCGTTTGGCTCATTTTCCAGTTCTGTCTATATCACATAAGATAAGGAGCTGTATTTTTCCATAATATTAGTACGAATAAAAGTTTATCGTTCTTGTTGTTACAAAGGACGACATTTATAAATTTAAATACAAATTCCAACCGTATACAAATGCGTATACACAACCAATGTATACGCATTTGTATACGGTTTTCACAAGAAAGATCATTCTAAACGTAATGATTTAATAAAATCGGTAATAGATTCACAAGAAACATTCATTTTCTTTTTCAATCTACTACGGCGTATTCGAAAAGAACTTCCTAGAATATGGAATAACGCTGAAATCTGCACATTACTAAAATCAATACGTAACAAAAGAATGATATGTATATCACCTTCAGAAAGTATAGGATAATAATACCTCAATTTATAGATAAAACCATCCTGATGAAGATTTATCCAGAATTCTAATTTATTCCAATCACAATCACTTATTGCGGATAAAGATGTAACATAGATTTGTACGTCATAGACCGTCTTCCATTCTTCTTCATTCATAGCCGGATTTTTTTATCTATTACGATTATACCCTATTTCACCAATTCACCATTGATATAAAGGTTCTTGAAAGTCACATCTTTCGCCCCTTTAATATCATTTGCTCCTTTGGCTACATTATTAAATTGAGAGTCCTCTACACTGATGTTATATACATGTTTATCATCCTCCAGTCCTATAATAAGCA
>OGFF01003007.1_pt1 | contig 13466 bp, 11 predicted proteins | sample 1570751 | NCBI WGS metagenome assembly OGFF01 (sample SAMEA2581951, study PRJEB24529) | metagenome | biome: Human gut stool | place: China | collected 2011 | reverse complement strand
AGAGAGAGCTTAAATGCTCTTTCTCCCTCCATTTTTTCAAAACTGTCGTATTTTTATCGTACAAATGAGTTAGCCTTACAGGTCGTTTGAAAACGCCAAACTTTTTAAGATCAAAAGCAAAAGAAAAAGCTCCGAAATCAAGCGATTTCAGAGCTTTTTATGGCAAGCTGCACCAATTAAGATATCGTTGATTTTCTCAGTGCTTTCGGACGGTTGCATTGTATTTGGAAAACAAACGTCTGCTCCTCAATTTAATGCTTCTCTACATATTTTATATTCGATCGGTCTTAGTGAGAAATGACCGTCCAGATATGCAGGGATCATTTTATAGCACGGAATGTTCTTTTCACAACAGACTTCATAGAGCGCCTCGGCATCTTCTTTGGATGTTCTTGCTCCTATGTAAACTGCAGTTGATCGCAAGCGATAGATCGAATGAAATGGTGCATTGTCAGAAAAAGCAGAAAACATCCTCCACTCCTTTTCATAACTCCAATCCATTGATCTTGTCAGCAGGCTCTTTACAATCGCCATAAGATCCTCATAAATTGGCTTGATCTCGATATGTGCGATATCCGCTAAGCGTGAAAGCAGCAATGGTAAAACAATATAAGTAGCATCATACCGAACATCGGCGTAGACTACGGGTGCAATCGCCGGAACCATCATCAGATTTGTGCAGGATTGAATATCAGCACAATTTTCTGAGCAGCTCGCGATACAACTCCGAAAGTCATACTCCAGGCAGAATCCTCTATGGCTGTCAGCATAGTGTCCCCACATTGCTGAGTAATCGTTTGATTCAGTAAAACAGGCAATACTTCTGCGTATTTGCTCGTCAATGATTGCCGAATAAAATATCCGCTCAAACTCATTCTGACAAGATTCAAATAAGCGCAATACGCTTTCGCAAAATAGAGAAAATGGCTTTTTTATTGTATTCGGATGAATGTTTGGTGGGAGATTTGCAAAAATTTGTTGAAGCTGTTCGCCTGAAAAAACAGCTTGCAGCGTTTGGTCATCGCCTCTTTGATAGGCACGAAATTTTTCTGCAATCTGTTCGATATTCAGTTCCATTTTCAGAATATCTTTTGCCCGATTTGGGTCACAATGCGGCATACATTCAAACGGATCATTGAATGTATAAACAGAGCTGCCCCATATTTCATCTTTTTTGAATGCATCCAGGGTGTGGGCATTCACATTTCTATAACGGTACAGTTTGGAAGGAATATTCGCTTGAATCCACATGCGGATTTTTTCGTGCTGCTTGTGTATGATTGCAGGGTCTGAAACCGACTCGTAAAATATACTGTAAAGTAAGTCTCGGAATTCTTCGCGATCGATCATTTCTATCCCCCAATGCCGCTTGATACAAAAATTATAACATATTTTCCGCCTCCGGCTGATGGATTCTGTGAAGAAAACGTTCAGAATCTGGCTTTCTCCCGCTATACTATTTTCCGAAAGGAGCTGATTGTATGAACAGAAAATACACATTTCATAATTAATACAGTGTGCATATCTAGATTGGACTGTGCGGTTTAAACTGCATATGTTTCTCATTTTGCTGTCCGCTTTTAGCGTTTTTTACTTCCGTGCCCGGAAAAGCTTTCTCTTGGGCAAAACGCAAAAGCAATGAAAGTACACAGAAAATAAGAAAAACACCACTGCGTCCAACCCAACAGGGTTCGAATTACAGTGGTGTTTTCAGTTAGCAAAAGACGCCTTGAATGATCAAGACGTCTTCGAAGACTCCTTCTACACATGGCAGATGAGATATTTATATTATATCCATTTCCTTTGACTGGTCAATAGGATTTGAAAAAAAATATTGGCCAGAAGAGGATGGTTGTATGGAGCGATACTGTTTATAGTGCTTTAACTGCTTTTGAAGTGCATGATCGTAATCAAGATAGAATGCAGTAATCAGCAAAAAATATCCTTTTCTTTCTTCAAGCACAACCATATACCGTTCTTCTTCAAGAAGTAAATGTACGCGGGTTTTACTTTTGTATGGTTCATTCCAGACCTTAACGCCATCGCAGTCTTCACATTTTGATAGATCACAGTCATAATTTTCAATAAAAGCACGAACCCAGCGAATCCGCTCACATCTTCTAAAATCAGGGACACGTGCGCCATTCCCAGTATAGTCTTTACAGGTTGTATGAAAGAACGCTTCTTCTTTACCATATTCTATGGGGTAGTGCTTCACGTTGACCCTAGTATTCTTATATAGCGGATAACTGTCAATAAAATCCGATTTAAAAATGCTATACAATGCAGATTCATATATCGACCAGATATTCTCGTATTGTGCAAGGTATTCTAACTCCGGAAGCCAACAAATTTCATTCATAGTGTGTTCCTCGCGTCCCATACAAATAGATTGCACTTGCTCTCACGCAAGAGGGTTGTTCGCGTCAGCAAATAATTTGAACGCTTTTTAATCAATTCTATGATATCAATCTTTGCTTGACTCCGTGTGGTTCCATTCGGAAATACACGGTTCTGGTATCCGACAGCTCCAATCAGTAAATCTACCAACTGCATAATTTGTATCTCATCAGAACGAACCGGTTGCAGCCGTTGTATAACAGACTGAGAGAAATCGTACATTGAATTGCTACATACCTCTTTCAACTTCTGCGCTTTTCGATATGAATTTGTATCTTTAATATCGATATATATTTCATAGCGATCTTTTGGCGAAAGAATTACTTTCAGCATATCGAAATACATTTTATAATACCATTCGTCATGCGTCTGATGAAACGCTGCGTGATTTAGCTTCGATTTGTCGGGAATAATTATTGCCCGAAAATGTAGATCATCGTCATCAAAAAAGTAGTCAATAATATCTTTATAGGCTTGCACCTTTGCGGGACTGACTTTTGTCCATTTTAGTTCCGTGGACGGTGAAATGCCATTTCTGGCTTTGATCTCCTTAATACGCTGATTGATCTCTCTTAATTTGTTCTGAGGGCACCATACTGCCCCAATTACCATATCATTGATTCCGTCATGTTCCAGATGGCAGGTTTCGTCGCAGTAAACATTATACAACATAAATATAATTAACCCTCCACTGAGAAAATCTCTCAATTAAATTATAAGTACTTCTAGTCAATACGCATGCTTTTTGCGCCGGTTGAATGATACGCATCTTCCTTTTCCAGTATAACAGCTATATATGCTTTCGTCGAGATTTTTTGGCATACAATGATCATTTTCTCAGACATTAAGATATAATAGTCGCACGATGTTTAAGGAGATACGATCATGCCAAAAGAATATGAACCTTCTTTCAAAAAAGGAAGTCATCCGCCGATACGAACAAGGTGTCAGCTTGAACGCACTCAGTCAGGAGTTCCACGTTGCGCTCAGTACGCTTTATCACTGGCGCAAAGAATACTGCTCCATACAGACAGTCAGCCACACCTACACACCGAAGGAATTTGACATGCTTATCCGCCGCTTACAAAAAGCCGAGCATGAGCTTGCAATCATCCGGCAGACCGGCTATCTGTCAAGGATGCCACTGCAGGAAAAGCTTGCAGCGTTGGAACGGCTCTACAATCAACCGGAAAACTCATTCAGTGTGCATGAGCTTTGTGAAGCGCTGGATGTTGCCCGCGGAACATTTTACAATCACATTTTCCGCCGCGCAGATCGAACGAAGTATGAACGTGAGCAGGAAGATCTGATGCAAAAGGTACAGCAGATCTTTGATGACAGCGGCCAGCGTTTTGGCGCGGAGAAGATTCGTGTGACTCTTGCAGCCGGCGGGATTCGCGTCAGCACAAGGCGTATTACGGCGATCATGCAGGAGCTTGATCTGCACAGCGTCCGCCCGGAGGCTAAGAAAGACTTCAAAAAGAGGCAGCAGGTTCGAAAGCAAAATCTCCTGAAGCGTGACTTCTTTGCCGCGCATCCAAACCAGGTTTGGGTCAGCGATATTACATATTTCAGAGTCAATGGTTATTGGCTCTATTTTTGTGCAATTTTAGACCTGTGCTCCCGTAGAGTGGTTAGTTTCCGCATATCCCGCAATGCCAGCACAAACCTTGTCACCAGCACGTTTCGAAAAGCCTATCAGGATCGCGGACAGCCCAAAAACCTGACCTTTCACAGCGACCGGGGTGCGCAGTACACTTCCGGTGCGTTCACAGCCCTGCTGCAAAAATGCGGTGTAAGGCAGTCCTTTTCAGCATCCGGCCGCCCACATGACAACGCGGTTGCCGAGTCTTTCTTTGCCTCCTTCAAAAAAGAAGAGGCGTATCGCAGAGAGTACACCTCAGAGCAGAGCTTTCGAAAAAGCGTCGAACGGTATGTTGCGTTTTATAATACCAGCAGGCCGCATCAAACGCTGAATTATCAGACCCCGCAGGCATTCGAAGCTGCCTGCACAGGATCTTTATAAAAAAGCAGTGTTCAAGTCACGCAGAGTCATAAAAATATTCGTTTTGCAATTTGAGACTTTTAAGGCCGATGCACAAAAGCGCCCGAGATAAAAAGTCTTGATTTCTCAAGGCTTTCAGAAACGAAGAACTCCGCTTTTCGACAAAATTGTTCGAAAAGCGGAGTTCATTCAATTTTGTGCCCTTACCTCAAAGTGCCATGAAATGCGTTATCGGCGCATTTCATGGCACTTTTCGCTTCATCCTACTGTTGCTGTGTTATCCCTGTCCGTAATATGCGTGACTCCCATGTTTTCTCAAATAATGCTTATCCAGCAGCTCCTGCTGCATACGGGTCTGATTTGGATTGAGCTGGAGTGAATGGAAGTTCATGAACGCGACTTCTTCCAGAACGACTGCGTTATGGACTGCTTCGTGTGCGTCCTTGCCCCACGTGAAGGGGCCATGGCTGTGGACGAGGACAGCGGGGATTTGTAACGCGTCCTTGCCTTGGAACGTCTCCACGATCACATTGCCAGTTTCCTTTTCATATTTGCCCGCGATTTCTGCCGGAGTCATTTCGCGCGTGCAGGGAATTTCTCCGTAGAAATAATCGCCCTGTGTCGTCCCGAGCGGCGCAATTCCGACGCCCGCCTGTGCAAAGCTCGTTGCCCAACGGCTGTGCGTATGGACAATGCCGCCGCAGCTAGGGAACGCCTTATAGAGTACCAGATGCGTCGGCGTGTCGCTCGACGGCTTCCATTTGCCCTCAACGACGTTTCCGCCTAGATCAACCACGACCATGTCTTCCGCTGTCATGCCGTCATACGGCACGCCGGAGGGCTTGATAACCACCAAGCCACTCTCGCGGTCGATCCCGGAGACATTGCCCCAAGTGAACGTGATCAGACCGTATTTTGGAAGCAGCAGATTCGCTTCCAAAACCTCTTGTTTCAGTTTTTTCAGCATCACAGCACCTCCGTTGCTGTCTTTTCCAGCGGCAGCGCTTTTTGATAGCGCGCAAGGAACGCATCAAAGCCCGTACAGTCGGCAGCATCCGCCTGCAAGGTCACAGACTTGACGTTTGCAAAAACCTCCGTATCTAAAAAATCCGCAAGACTCTTTCCGTGACTATCCAGCCGGTATGCCGCCAGCAGCGCCATACCGTAGGGGCCGCCCTCACCGGCCGTCTCCATCACAGAGACCGGTGCACCGACCGCCGCCGACAGCAGCCGCTGACCGACCTCTGGAGTTTTGAAGAAGCCGCCGTGACCGTAGAGCTTTTCGATGGCAACGTGTTCTTCACCGGTCAGAATGTCAAGACCGATCTTGAGCGTTGCCAGCGCAGAAAGAAGATGTGTGCGCATGAAGTTGGCAAGCGTCAGTTTCGCGTCAGGTGTTCTGGCGAACACAGGCCGTCCAGCATCCAAATCGGTAACACCTTCACCAGAGAGATAATTGTAGCTGAGAAGTCCGCCGCAGTCTGCATCACCCTCCAGCGCCTTGCGGAACAGGAGCGTATAGAGCGTGTTCGCGTCCAGCTCCGCGCCGATGGCAGCGGCAAACTCTGCGAACAGTCCAGCCCATGCGTTAATATCGCTGGTGCAGTTGTTGCAGTGAACCATCGCAACCGGCGCGCCGTCCGGCGTTGTGACCATGTCGATTTCCCTGTGAACGTCAAGCAGCTTGTCCACGACGATCATGGCAAAGTCGGATGTACCGGCAGAGACGTTGCCGGTCCTGACGCGCACAGAGTTGGTCGCAGTCATGCCCGTTCCGGCGTCGCCCTCCGGCGGGCAGAACGGGATGCCGGGCTGCAAATCGCCGCTCGGGTCGAGCAGCTTTGCGCCTTCCTCCGTCAGCCCACCAGCGTCTGCACCGGCAGGCAGCACCTGCGGCAGAATGACGCGAAGATCGACGCCGGTAAGTGTACGGAACTTCTGGAGCATTTCTGCATCGTAGTCGAGCGCCTTGCTGTCGATCGGGAACATACCAGAGCAGTCTCCGATGCCAAGCACGCGCTTGCCTGTCAGCCGCCAGTGGACGTATCCGGCAAGCGTCGTCAGATAATCGATCTGCGTGGTATGTGCTTCGCCGTTCAGCAGCGCCTGATACAGATGCGCGATCGACCAGCGCTGCGGGATGTTGAATCCGAACAGTTCGGTGAGCTTTTCCACAGCTTCACCGGTCATGGTGTTTCGCCAGGTACGGAATGCGGCAAGCTGATTGCCGTCCTTGTCAAATGGCAGGTAGCCGTGCATCATGGCGGAAACGCCGATAGTACCAACCGTTGTAAGCTTCTGTGCGTATTTCTGCTCGAAGTCCGCTTTCAACGCTGCGAAGCAGGTCTGCAAGCCCGTCTCCGCGTCGGAAAGCGCATACGTCCACACGCCGTCAACAAACTGATTTTCCCATGTGAAGCTGCCGGAGGCGATAGGCAGATAGTCTTCATCCAGCAGAACGGCCTTGATGCGCGTGGAGCCGAGTTCAATGCCGAGTACAGTTTTGCTTAAATCACTCTGCTTCATCATGCGAACGGATTTTCCGTGGGATACGGGAGGGACTTGGGCTGATTATAGGCGATGTCGGCGACGCCGAGGAACTTGAAGACCTCGAACAGAAGCTTGCCGTAGTGGCCGAAGGCGACCGCACCGTGGTGCGGGTAGCGCTTCTGCACGAGCACGTGGCGATAGAACCGGCCCATCTCCGGGATGGCGAAAATGCCGATGCCGCCGAAGGAACCGGTCTTGACGGGCAGGATCTCGCCCTCGGCGATGTAGCTGCGGAGGTTGCCGTCGGAGTCGCACTGCAGACGGTAGAAGGTGATCTGGCTCGCCGCGATGTCAGCTTCGAGTGTGCCGCGCGTGAAGTCGGGCTCGGAGCCTGCCGGCTCAAGCAGACGGTGCTGGATGAGCTGATACTTGACCGCACGGTCGGCGCAGAGCTTGCAGGACGGCGTATTGCCGCAGTGGAAGCCCATAAAGGTGTCGGTGAGCGTGTAGTCGAACTTGCCCTTGATCTCGGATTCAAACAGGCTGGCCGGGACGGAGTTATTGATGTCCAGCAGCGTCACGGCATCCTTCGAGATGCACGCGCCGATGTACTCCGACAGTGCGCCGTAGATATCGACCTCACAGGCGACGGGAATGCCGCGGGAGGCCAGGCGGGAATTGACATAGCACGGCTCGAAGCCGAACTGCTCCGGGAACGCGGGCCAGCACTTGTCGGCGAAGGCGACGTATTTGCGCGCGCCCTTGTGGCCTTCTGCCCAGTCCAGAAGCGTCAGCTCAAACTGCGCCATGCGTTCGAGCATATCGGCGTAGTATTTGCCCTCGCCCATTTCCTTCTTCATATCCTCGCAGACGGCGGGGATGCGCGCGTCGCCCGCGTGTGCCTTGTAGGAGACGAGCAGGTCGAGCTCGGAGTTTTCCTCGATCTCCACGCCGAGTTCATAGAGTCCCTTGATTGGCGCGTTGCAGGCGAAGAAGTCCTGCGGGCGCGGGCCGAAGGTGATGATCTTGAGGTTTTTGACGCCGATGACGGCGCGGGCAATGGGGATAAAGTCCGCGATCATCTTTGCGATATCGGCAGCCGTGCCGACCGGGTATTCGGGGATGTAGCCCTTCAGATGGCGCATGCCGAGGTTATACGAACAGTTCAGCATGCCGCAGTAGGCGTCGCCGCGGCCATTGATGAGATCGCCGTCACCTTCGGCAGCCGCGACAAACATGCACGGGCCGTCAAAATACTTTGCAATCAGCGTTTCGGGCGTCTCAGGGCCGAAGTTTCCGAGGAACACAACGAGGGCATTACACTCTGCCGCCTTCACATCGGCAACGGCCTTCAGCATATCGTTCTCGTTTTCGACGGTCACGGGGCATTCGTACACGCCGCCCTCACAAGCCTTGGCGATGTTCGCGCGGCGCATTTCGGAGAGCGTGCGCGGGAAGCAGTCACGGGAGACGGCAATGAGGCCGAGCTTTACATTGGGGATGTTTTCAAACATGATCTGTGCCTCCTGATCAATCTTCAGAAATATCGATGTTTTTACCGGTCAGGCCGATGTGTGCGCCGGACTTTGCTTCACTGGATTCCGGATGCGCCAGCAGCCATTTGTTGCGGGCCGTCAGCCAGGTATCCTCTTCGCTCTGCGGCTCGAATGCGGGCTTTTCCGTGTTCGTGCCCTTCGGCAGGACGACGGCGACGCGGAAGCCCTCACTTGAAATCTGGCACGGCGCATAGTGGAGCGTCGTGCCGTAGACCTCGACGGCCGTGCCTGCCGGGACGCGGAAGGCCTTGACCTTCGCGGTGTCGAGCTGGCCGTCTTCGATCTCGTCTTCTTTTGCAAGCAGGAGAATAAAATCCTGCTCGCCGACGTTGATCTCGCTGTCCCGGTGGTACTCAAGGCAGTTGAGCTTCGTGTTATAGCCCCAGCACATGCCGATCTGGATGGGCAGACCGCCATAGGCCCGATTCTGCATCGCGTCAAAGATGCCGCAGGTCTCGAGCGCTTCGATGGCCGGTTCGTAGGCCGTGCCGCGCTCGGGCATGGGGACGGTCTGCATGGCTGCGACGAGCGCAGATGTGTCATACCCAGTCAGGACCTTGCCGTAGGGCCGAAACTCCGGATCGGAAACGGAATAAATTTTCATAGTTCCTCCTTATACCGTCGCGGCGAAGAAATCCTTCAGCGCGGGATAGAGCTTTTTGAAATTCTGATAGCGCGCCTCGTACTTTGCCGTCAGCGCTGCATCCGGCTCGGTCGTGGATGCGACCTCGACGAGTTTGTCAGCTGCTTCCTGCACAGATTTAAACTTCCCACAGCCGACCATGGCAAGCATCGCCGCGCCGTAGCCCGGCCCCTGCTCGGTCTTGACCATATCGAGGGGGATGCCGAGGACGTTGGCGAAGATCTTGCGCCACAGGGAGCTTTTTGCGCCGCCTCCGCAGATGTTCGAGCGCGGGATCTCGATGCCAAGCGATTTTGCAACCTCAAACGAGTCGCGGATGGCGAATGCCACGCCCTCTAAAACCGCCTGCACCATGTCGGAACGGCTGGTGTCCATCGTCATGCCGGTGAACGTGCCGCGGGCGTTCGTATCGTTGATGGGGCTGCGCTCGCCCATGAGGTACGGCAGGAAATAGACGTGATTTTCGCCGAGCTTTTCGTCGGTGATATCCGCCTGTTCGTCCGCGAAATCGGAGGTCTTCAGAATTTCTTCGCACAGCCACTTGTTGCAGCTCGCGGCAGAGAGCATGCAGCCCATGAGGTGATAGCCGCCGTCGGCGTGGGCAAAGGCGTGCAGGGCGTTGTTGGGGTCGACGCCGAATTTGTCGGACGAGATGAAGATCGTGCCGGACGTGCCCAAGCTGATGTTGCAGCCGCCCGCGCCGACCGTGCCGGTACCGACCGCCGCCGCAGCGTTGTCACCTGCGCCGGCCATGACCTTGACGGTCTCCGGCAGGCCCAGCGTCTGCGCGGCTTCCTTCGTCAGCGTGCCGACGACCGCAAAGCTCTCAAAGAGCTGCGGCATCTGGCTTTCCGAAACGCCGCAGATGTCAAGCATTTCCTTTGACCAGCACTTGTGCTGCACGTCAAGCAGCAGCATGCCGGAGGCGTCGGAGTAATCGCAGGCGTGGACGCCCGTGAGCTTGTAGGTCAGGTAGTCCTTCGGGAGCATGATCTTTGCGATCTTTTTGAAGTTTTCCGGCTCGTTTTCGCGCATCCAAAGGAGCTTCGGGGCGGTGAAGCCCGCGAAGGCAATGTTGGCCGTCAGCGAGGACAGCATGTCTTTGCCGACGACGTTATTGAGATAGTCGACTTCTTTGGACGTGCGCCCATCGTTCCACAAAATCGCCGGACGGATGACGTTGTCGGCTTCATCCAGCGCGACAAGGCCGTGCATCTGCCCGCCGGAGCCGATGCCTGCAACTTCACTTGCGTCAAAGCCGCGCAGCAGCTCGGGAACACCGGTCACAACTGCGCTCCACCAGTCCTCGGGCTTCTGCTCCGACCAGCCGGGGTGCGGGAAGATGAGAGGGTATTCCTTTGTCACAGTGTTCAAAATCGAGCCGTCCTCTGCAACAAGCAGCAACTTGCACGCCGACGTGCCAAGATCAATGCCGATGCAATTCATATAGCCTCCTTCAGACAGATACCACGGATTTGCTTCGGATGATTCCGGCTGGTCTTCTGTGGCGCTTTTTGCAATACGAACCAGCACAGGCTCCAGAATTTTGGACGCAAGCGCCATAAGCGCGCATGGAACGTAACAGGCGGCCAGCGGAAAGAACCAAATCAGGCTGCCGCCTGCAAAAGCGGCAAGCAGCATCCCTGCTGTTCTGGGTAAATGGCGAATGGCGCAATAAAACGCCATCCTCCACGCCTCGCTCGCAGCTCGAACCGCGAAAGCAGCGGACACATCCAGAAAAAGATCGCGGTAAGCAGCCCGGCCATGACAAAGCAGAGCGTCTGCGCAAATGTGTTTCCGCAGGACGCTATTTTCTGGATACCGAGCCAGTAAAGCACGGTTGCAGCGACTGCAATTGCAGTTGGCAATATGGACGCTTTGAGATTCAGACGAAACGAAGCCCAGAAACAGGCTGCATACCCGCCCTGTTCCCGGCGCACAGCCTTTGTCATTGCATAGTAAAACGCAATTGTCGCCGCACCGGATGTCAGAACAGGAACGGACAGGATGAGCCAGAAAAAGTTCAAGATGAGCGCCTCTCCGGCTTTTGTCAATACGCGCCACAGCGTTCCTTCGATGGACAGCCACTTTTGTTGTTCCATGTTCCTTCCTCTATGTTCTAACCAGATGCGTTCAAGTTGCGCAGAGAATGCGCTCTTCGAGATACGAGGGAAGAAGCTCCCGGTAGGTCATGAGGCAGCAGCCGAGGACGCAGGAGGTATCATCCGGGGTAGAAACAACAATATTGTTGGCGGAAACGCCGGGAACCTGAATCGTTTTTTTGTACCGGGAGAGCATGTCGGGAAGAAGATGGCTGAACTCATAGAGCAAAGAGCCGTAAATGACAGTTTGCGCAGGGTTGTACATCGAGGTAATGATATCCAGTGCCAGCACGATGTGCTGCATGCAGTCGTCCATAATCGCAACCGCCCAATCCGTTCCGGCGTCGTAGGCCTGACGAAGCTGATGAAGCGTCGTCAGCTTTGGATCGTGCGCCTGCGCCTTTGCAATCAGATACTGCACGGCGACGTGCGTCTGCAGACAGCCGGAGCGGCCGCACTCGCAGACGGTGGCGTTTGTTCCGTGGTCAACGATGATGTGGCCAACCTCACCGGCTGCGTTCTGCCGCCCGCGGAAGAGACTCCCACCGGCAGACGCCGCGCTGCCGACGCCGGAACCGAGCAGGAGCAGCGCAATATCGCTGGAAGGCGAGATGCTGAGAATGTGCTGCTCGCCGAGGAGAGACGCCTTTACATCATTATCAACGACGAGCGGCAAACCGAATGCTTCATAAAAATAATCATGCAGCGGGATATTGTGCCAGCCAAGCTGCGGAGAGAGCAGCGATCGCTTGTTTTCCGGATCCACTGCGCCAACGACAGCAACGCCCATGCCGATGACCTTGCCAGTGTCGATATTCCTTGCGCTGGCCAGACGCTGGTAGTGCGACAGGCAGAACTGCACGGTTTCTTCGACCGAATGCCGGCAGCAGTCATATTTGATGGTTTCCAGCACGACAGGCGTACTGGCAAAGTCCATGATGCAGATTCGGAAATAATGCTTATCGATCTGGATGCCGAGCGTGTACAGCTCCTGCGGGACGATGTCCAGCATGACAGCCCGGCGGCCGACGCCGGTGGAAAACTGATTCGTTTCCCGGACGAGGTTCAACCGCTGCAAATCACCGACAATCCGGGTCACACTGGTCGGGCTCATCCGGGCGAGCTTGGCAAGATCGGCGCGGGAGACAAGCCGGCGGGTGCGGATGATCTCCAGAAGCATCTGTGTATTATGAAGGCGAATATCATTCTGATCCTGATGTTCCATAGCTGGCGCTCCCTTTCTCCAAGTTAATTAAACCTGTGGTGAAATTATATCATTAGAATTTCAAAAAAGCAAGAGAAATGGACGGTACAATTTTATCTGCCATTTCAGCTAAAATTCGCGTTGTGTGTTTGTATATATAGACAAAATGTTGGATTTCAGCAAAGGAATGCTTGACAAAAATAACGTGAGAAACTATGATGCAACTATGGATTCATGCTTTCACAAATTATTAACACCGATGGAGAAAATAATAAAAGATAAAAGAGCATAACAAAGCAGGCTGGAGAAAAATCGCATCGCCAGCCGGGATGGAATTGGCAGTTAGCTTAACTGTGTGTGGAGTTCTGCTGCGCGTCGAAAGCCTCAAGGCGTTCTTTCACGCGGGCATAGTAGATACGCAGAAACTTGTTTTGCGCAGCAGTCATGTAGACGAAATATGGCTTGCCCTCGGTGCGTTTCTTATCGAGGAACTGGTAGACCGGTTCGTCCTCTGGAGACTTTTTCAGGTAAGTACAGATGATTTGATACAAGGTCTTCCTCAGATGAGGTGATCCGCGCTTGGTCGTGGGAACGCTCTTGGTACTGTGCTTGCCGGAATCATCCACGCCTGGATCAACGCCTGCAAAGCCAACGATAGAGCTGCGGCGGGGAAAACGGCGTACATCCCCGATCTCAGCCATAAGCTGTGCGGCCGTTGTCTCGCCAACACCGTACATGGCCAGCACAGTATCGTACTCCGGCAGCTGCTTTGCAATGCGTGTCATTTCGGCGCGCAAAGCCGCCAGTGTCATCTTGCCGGAAAGCAACTGCTGCGCCGCTGTGGTGATAAGCAGCTTCGTGTTGTCATTCTTCGGCAGCGTAGTGAAATGGCCGCAACTGCTGGCATAGAGATTCAGCGCTTTCTCTGCGCTGAAATGGTAGCCCTTTCGCTTGCACCACTTCTGGTAACGCTCGGTGAACGCCTTCTCGCTGACGCGGCAAATGCAGTCGCAGTGCCAGAAGGTCATGACAAAGTCCACCCATTTTTGGTGGCCGTCGGCGCGCT
>OGFF01002998.1_pt1 | contig 13484 bp, 19 predicted proteins | sample 1570751 | NCBI WGS metagenome assembly OGFF01 (sample SAMEA2581951, study PRJEB24529) | metagenome | biome: Human gut stool | place: China | collected 2011 | reverse complement strand
TAAAAAAATATAAAAAAGATTTAAAATTTTATTAAATTTTTAAATTTTTTCATTTTAATGTTTTATTTTCGTAACTTTGTATATTTTCATCATACCAGTTTATTTTTTTATTTAATCTATCTAAAGCATCTTGCATATCTTTAATTTTACTAACAATCTCATCTCTTTGCTCTATTAAAATTTGTTTTCTGCTACCTAGTGTCGAATCTCCTCGTTGAACTAAGGTAGTATATTCTATTAAGCTTTCTATTGATAACCCTGCATCTCTCATGCATTTAATGAAATTTACCCAATTGCAGTCAACTTCTGTATAATCTCTAATTCCATTTTCATTTCTATTTACAGGTGGAATTACTCCTACTCTTTCATAATATCGTAATGTTTCAGCCGATAAATCATATTTATTACTTACTTCCGATATTGTCATGATTAATACCTCCTTTTTATATACTTATTATATATCACTTGTAGCTAACTATAAGTCAAGAGTTTTTAAAAAATTAGGAGTAGTTGATTTAAACTATGCCTAATTTGAACTAAAATATATTTATTTTCGATATTTAAGTAAACGATAACTTACTGTTTCTACTGCCAACATAATATCATAAAACCTTTTATTTATCAAATATTCAAAGAGCAAATATTACATTAACTTAATATCTGTTATTAAAAACTATAATAAATGTCTGCATAAACAAAAAGATGCTTCCATTAACTGAAAACACCTTTTTGTTCATTATAATATAAAATTGTAATTTGTAGAGATGATTATAACATAAAAAATTACAAAATTTCAAATAATTCACACTAAATAAGAGTTACTATTTTGAAGTAACTCTTTAAAATAAAAGGGGATGTTTGTGCTAACTGCTTATTCTACAGTTAGCACTGTTCTTATAATGTATTAATCCAATTATCAATTTCATCTAATGAAGTAATCAATTTTCTTGTTCTATAATCTCCTGCATCATACAAAATATTTAATCCATCTTCTACTTTTGAATTAGGACATAATTTCTTAATTTCTATAAAAGTTCTTCCAATCCATCCTGCATTAGTTGCAAAAGGTTTTATTGTTTTTCCTGATAAGTCATTTTGACTTAAAAATGTTCTTATGGCTGGAGCTGGTCTATACCACCATACAGGAGTGCCTAATATTATTTCATCATATTTACTTAAATCAACATTAATAGCTTGAATCTTTGGTAAGTGATTACTTGCCTCGCTATTTTGCTCATCATCTACAACTTTATTGTAATCCTCTGAATATGGAATAACTGTTTTAATTTCTAAAATATCACAATTTATCTTTTCTTTAATTCTATTTGCTATTTCTTTTGTGTGATTCGTATATGAAAAGTAAACTATTAATTTATTCATTTTCATTTTTCTCCTTATAATTTAATTATTTTTGTCCATCAAGATCTGGTTTCATTTGAGCATAACTTGCAACTTTTTCTGGTATTCCCTCATAATATCTTTTATTTTTATTGATAGCTGCTATTTGTTTCATTTCATCTTCTGTTAGTTCAAAGTTAAAAATATCAATATTAGCCTTTATATGTTCTTCTAGTCTTGCACCAGGTATAACAATATTATTTTCTTGAATGTGCCATCTTAATATAATTTGAACATTGCTTTTTCCATATTTTTCTGCTAGTTTTGTAAATATTGCTTCATTTATTAAGTTACTATCCCCATGTCCTAATGGATACCATGCTTGTATTTTTATATCATTTTTTGCTAGAAATTTCTTCATTTCTGTTTGTGGGTAATAAGGGTGTGCTTCTGTTTGCAAAACTGTTGGTTTGATTTCACAATTATCTAATATTTCTTGGATTTGTGTTTCATTAAAATTAGATAGTCCTATTGCTTTTACTTTTCCATCCTTAACTGCCTTTTCCATTAATTTATAAGCATACATATAATTTCCTGATGGTTGATGTAGTAATAATAAATCAATATAGTCTGTACCTAATCTTTCTAGTGTTTTATCTATTTGGTCATCTTCTTCATAAAAGGCAGGCCATAGCTTTGTTTCTATAAAGATTTCTTCTCTTGCTATGCCAGACTTTTTTATTCCTCTACCAACTGCTTTTTCATTAACATAGGCATTTGCTGTATCTATTAATCTATATCCATTTTTTAAGGCATGATATACTGAATTTTCAGCCTCATCTGGTGTAAGCATAAATGTTCCTATTCCTAACTTTGGCATTTCAATACCATTATTTAATTTTACTTTTTCCATTATAAATTACCCTCTTTCTTTTAATTTACTTACTTTTTGAAAATATCCAATTCATTATATTTTCTTCATAGGCAAACAAACCACATCCTGCATGTTCATCTGAATATCCTTTTAAAGTAAAGTATTCATGCTCTTTTACATCTAATACTAATAGTTTATCTATTTCTTCATCAGACATTCCTTGTTCTTTATATAGTTTGTGTAAACTGTTATAAGCGTTTCTTGTCTTTGTACTACCATAATAGCTGTCATTTTCTCCTATTACCATATATAATGGTGTTTTAGCTTTTGATAAAGTGTCTAAATTTCCATCCCATTGACTGTTTATATATAAAGCAGATGTAAATAATTCTGGTCTTTTCCCTAAAACTATTGATAGTGTTTCTCCACCACCTGATAAACCACTTATATAAACTTTTGACTTATCAATGTTGTAGTTTTCTAAAACGTATTCTACTAATGCTATACAGTCATTTGCAGATTGTTCTCCCCAGTCATTTAATTGTGTTGAAACAATTATCATATCTTTATTATACTTTTGAGCCTCATACACATAAGGTTCTCCTAAATCTTTTCCTACTCCTTGAAAATATAATCCTTCCCATCCAGGATTTGCAAAATAAATAGCATATTGCTTTGCTTTGTCATAATTTTCTGGATAGTGTATATTAAAATGAATTTCTGAATTTGTAGTTATTAAAGTATTATCTAATATAAATCCTCTATGTTCCTCGCTACCTTCTCTTATATATTCATTTGAAGTAGTAATTTTATTTTCCTTATTTTCTATATTTCCTTGTTGTAATGTTTCTTCACTATTATTAAAATTATTATTTATAGTAAAAATTCCAATTATAACTAATATTACAATTACAACTATCAATAATATAATTTTTTTCATTAATCATACTCCATTACATTTGGCTTTTCCAAAAGTCTATTGCATTATTTACATTTTCATTGTTATCACTTGCAATATTTTGATTATCATTATTATTTAAATTAACCATAACGACTGCACCAATAGCAACTGCTATAAGTACTATTGCTAAAATAATTCCTATAACTAATTTTTTATTCATTTTTCATCTTCTCCATCTTTCTTATTTTATACTATCTGTCCAATTTTTAATTGTAGAATCTGATGGTCTTTCATTAAATCTTTGTCCGTTTTTCCAATCTCCTCCATTTGCTTCTCGTTCAAGTAATTTTCCACTTTGTCCTAGACCACTTGATGCAGAAGTGCAAAATGGAATTACTGTTTTTCCATTAAAGTCATTTGCTTTTACAAAAGTGTCTACTGGCCATGCAGCTATTCCCCACCATATTGGATAACCAATTAATACTGTATCATAATCACTCCAATTATCTACTGTGTCCTTTTTTAATTTAATATCTCTTAATGATTCATCATCATGTTCTTTTGAAACTCTTGAATTTCTATTAGTCCAATTCAAATCTTCTTCTGAATATTTTTCCTCTGGCTCTATTTCAAAAATATCTGCATTTAGGTTTTGTGCAATTTTTTCTGCAACTGCCTTTGTATGATTTTGTGCTGAATAATATACAACTAATGTTTTACTTCCACTTTTTGTAGTATTTTTTTCTTGTTCGCTGTTTGTCATATCTTCCTCATTTTCTTTTTGTTCATTCTCTCCTATGAGCATATTATCATTTTCACTACCATTCATAGCTGATAGAGTATTATTTTTTGTATTGTGATGGCTGATTATAATAACTCCTGCAACAACTGCAATAATTGCTAATATTGCAACTATAATTCCTATTAATACTTTTTTATTCATTTTCAAATCTCTCCTTTTATATATTTTTACCAATTACTGTTTCCAAAAGCATATAACCATTGAAAACTATGTGTTAATGTATAAATAAAGTAAACTGTAATTCCTATAACAATGAATATATATATTATATAAATTGCTTTCTTAAATTTTTCATTCTTTACTTTTTTGAATATTCTATCTAAATGTAATCCTAGATGAATAAACATTGTTATAATTGCTAATCTTCCTAAAATTAGATGTGTAAGTACAAGACCTAAACTACTACTCATGTGAAAATTAAATACTTCATTTGCTATTAATATTCCACAAATAATTGTTCCTAAATATATTATCATTATAAGAATATCTATTATATACATGATTTTAGTTTTTGTATTGGTCTTTTTAAAATTTTTTGTTACTTGCTTTATCCATTTAAAGTTTAATAAAATATGAATTATAATAAGGATAGCCAAAGCAATTCCTAATATTTCGTGCATTAGATTTCCTATTAGTCCTATATTGAATAAAGCAATCGTAATTATAAATAATAAAATATCAATTATTATTTTTAATTTCTTCATTTTTCCCCCTTTCCTTATTATTATAAATATTTTGCATAAAATTCTTTTAATTTATTAGAATGAATATTTACTTTTCCAATCTCATTTTCTGTAATTGCTCCATCATAGACTAAGCCAAATTGGTTTTCTTCTTCTTTACTCATTTTAAGTACCTCCCATTATTTTTATAGTTTCAATTACTATATTTTAATTTTTTCTTTTGCTTGACTAATTAATTTTTTTGTTTTACAATGGAATTATATCAGTCGGTAGTTACTGTCGGTCAATAGTTTTTTAAAAATTTTTAAATTTTTTTGGAGGTATAGATATGTATTCAATGAAAGAAACCTGTGAAAAGGTTGGTATGACTTATGAAACACTAAAATATTATTGCAATGAGGGATTAATTCCTAATGTAAAAAGGGATAAAAATAATTATAGAATTTTTGATGACAATAATATTTCCTGGATTAAAAGTTTAACTTGTTTAAAAAAATGCAATATGAGTATTGAAGAAATGAAAGAATATCTTGCTTTATGTTTAAAAGGAGAATCTACTATCCCTGAAAGACAAGCTATTTTAGCTGTAAAAAAAGAACAGCTTTTGAAAGAAATGTCTGACTTGCAAGAGAGCATTGACTTTTTAAATTGGAAAGAAAATTTTTATAATGATGTACTTTCTGGAAAAACTGAATATTTTAGTTACTTAATTGATACTAACCAAAAGTAGTAAAAAAAATCAGTCTGTATTTTGCACAAACTGATTTCTTTTTTTATTTATTTCATATCTAATCCATCTTTAAAAGCATTTCCTACAACATCTCCTAATACTCTATAAGTATTACTTACCATGTCAAATGCTATTATTTGCATTTTTTCCACATCAATTTTTCCGTTCTCATCTAAATAATTTTCATCAATAGAAGTGTTTACTACCTTACCTACTAAAATACCATCTTCAAATGATTCCATTTCACATTCCAAAGTTAATGGATATTCTTCAATAATTGGTGCATCTACAAAATTTGATTTTGTTATATGAACTCCTGCTTTTGCTATTTTATCTTCTTTATTTCCTGATACAACTCCAAAATAATCTGAAATACCTTCTGTTTCTTTTGTTGCAAAACTAACTGTAAATGCTTTTTTTAGTTTTAAATTATCTGTTGTTTTGTGTTGTGATAAAGATACATAGATTCTTCCGTAATCTTGTATTCCTCCCCATGCTGCATTCATTGCATTTGCATTTCCATTTTCATCATAAGTTCCAATAATTAAAACTGGAAGTGGCAGAAAATTCATTTTACTTCCTAAATCTTTTCTCATCTAAATCCCTCCATTTAATATTTTATATATGACCTTATTTTATCATAACTCTTATTAATTTATAATCTATTTTACCAATTTTTCTTATCTTTATTATGGTCTTGATTTTCTCTCCTTGATTTTACTGTTTCATCAAACCATTTTACCATTTCTGGATCATAGTGATTAAAGAAACTACTTGTTTTTGTATCTAATTTTGCAATTTCTTCCATATCTTTTTTTGAAAGTTCAAAATCAAATATATTAATGTTTTCTTTTATTCTTTCCATTAAGGTTGATTTTGATAGCACTACTACATTTCTTTGTGTTAGCCATCTTAATATTACTTGTGCTATTGATTTGTTGTATTTATCTCCAATTTTCTTTAATGTTTCATTTTGGAACATATTGTTTCTACCTTCTGCAAACGGAGCCCATGCTTCTATTTGTACTCCAAATTGTTCCATGTTTTTCTGTGCCTCAAATTGTGCATTAAATACATTTGTTTCTACTTGATTTACTTGTGGAATAGTTTTTCTTTCAAATAAGCAAATATCACTTAATCTATCTGGATAAAAGTTACTTACTCCTATCGCTTTTAGCTTTCCTTCTTCATATAATTCTTCTAATGCTCTATAAGCTCCATAATAATCTGCAAAAGGCTGATGCAATAGCATTAAATCTAAATAATCTACTTTTAGTTTTTCCATTGATTCTAAAACTGATTCTTTGCACTTTTCATATCCATAGTTATCTATCCAAACTTTTGAAGTAATAAATAATTCTTCTCTTTTTACAAGTCCATCATTTATAGCTTTTTGAATAGCATTTCCTACTTCTTCTTCATTAAAATAACTTTGTGCTGTATCAATCAGTCTATATCCTGCTTTTATAGCATCCATTACAACTCTTTCACAATCTTCTTTATTTACTTGATACACTCCAAAACCTGCTTTTGGCATTTTAACTCCATTATTTAAAGTTATATATTCCATCTTTTCATCTCTCCTTTAATTTATATTTTTTGTTTTACTAATTTGAATTATATCAGTCGGTTGTAACTATCGGTCAATAGTTTTTTTGAAATTTACAAAAAAAGAAGAAATAAAAACTTCCTCTTGGATTAAAAGCAGATAATTTTCTCAAATTATTTGCTCTAAAAATTACTATCTTGTGTTTAGATTATATAACAATGGGCAGATAAGTTTTAACTGAATTACCTGCCCTACTTATTGTAATTTGGTTCTCAAATGTTTTATTATAGTGTTTTAATACAATTTTCAATATCTTGTTCTTTTGTAACAATTTTATCGCTATAACTTTTAAATACAATGTTCATACCTTCGCAAATTTCTGAATTTGGACATAAAGTTCTAATTTCTTTAAATGTCTTTCCATGCCATCCTGCATTAGTTGCAAAAGGTTTTATGTTTTTTCCTGATAAATCATTTTGATTTAAAATTGTATGAATTAAACCTATTCTTTCATAATATCTTATTGTATCTGCTGTTAAATCATATTTTTTACTAACCTCTGCTATTGTCATTATTTTTCACTTCCTTTATTTTATATCTATTATTTCTTTTATATTAGCTATTATTTGTTCTACTGTAATTCCATTTTCTTTTAATAATTCATCTACAATATATCTATCTGGAAAACTTTTTCTAATTCCATAGTTTTTAACTTTCATATTTGTTGTACCATAGAAACTTGCAATTTTTTCTCCAAATCCACCTTCTAAAATACCATCTTCTAATGTAATCACTAATTCATGTTCTTTTTTCAATTCTTCTAATAATTTATTATCTAAGCCTGTAATATATCTTGGATTTATTAATGTTGGTTCAAACTTTAATTTTTCTTTTATTTTATTTGTAATTTGTTCCCCTAATTGATAAAAATCTCCTAATGCAATAACTGCTACTTTATTTCCTTGTCTTTCTATTTTGTATTTGTTTAAATTACTATAATCTTTTTGTACTTCTCTATTATCTGAAATAACTCCATTACATGGAATACGAATTGCTACTGGATATTTATCTTGTTCGATACTCCAATCTAACATTGCAAAATATTCTTCTTTAGATGTTGGTGCTAAATATACTAAATTTGGAATATTACTCATCATTGCTATATCATATAAACCTAAATGCGTTACATCATTCATTCCATATACAGATGCTGTATTTACCAAAATAGTCGCTGGATTATTATTGACACATAAATCCTGTGATAGCTGATCGTAAGTTCTTTGCATAAAACTTGAATGTGTAGCAAACACTGGCTTTCCACCATTTTTTGCAATTCCTGACGCCATTGCTATTGCATGTTCTTCTGCAATTCCTACATCTACAAATTGTTTTCCTGCTCGTTCTCTCTTATCTTTTGTAAATCCAATGTTGGTTGGTACACCTGCAACTAATGCTACTACTTTTGAATCTTTTTTCATCTTATATAATAAATAATCTGCAGTTAAATCTCCATAATTTTCTCCTTCAAAAGTTACTTTTGGTTTTCCTGTTTCTATATCAAAGGGCATACACCAATGCCAATTTTCTTTATTTTCTTCTGCTATTTGATAACCTTTTCCTTTTTGGGTATTGATATGAACTACTATTGGATGATTAATATCTTTTATATCATAAAATGTATGAATTAATGTTTCTAAATTATTTCCATCTTCAACATAGATATAGTCTAAATTCATAGCTTTAAATAGGTTACAAGCACAAGTTCCTTTACTTTCTCTTAATTCTTTTAAATTTTTATATAGTCCTCCATGATTTTCTGCAATTGACATATCATTATCATTTACAATAATGATAAAATTACTTTGTAATTCACTTGCAAAATCTAATCCTTCTAATGCCTCTCCACCACTTAAAGAACCATCTCCAATAACAGCTATTATATTTTCTTTATCGCCTTTTAAATCTCTTGCTTTTACCAATCCTGAAGCTAAACTGATAGAAGTAGATGTATGTCCGACATTAAAGAAGTCATGTTCACTTTCTTCTGGATTTGTATAGCCTGAAACATCTTCAAAGTGTTCTTCATAAAGGTAGGCATCTTTTCTCCCTGTAAGCATTTTGTGTGGGTAACTTTGATGTGATACATCATATACAATTTTGTCCACTGGAGAATTAAATACATAATGGAGTGCTATAATAGTTTCTACCATACCAAAATTTGGCCCCAAATGACCTCCATGTTTACTTAACCTATTCATTAAAGCATCTCTAATTTCTGATGCTAAAACCTTTAGCTCATCATTACTTAATTTATTAATATCTTTGGGTTCATTTATTTTTTCTAAATACATTATTTTACCTCCTTAATTTTTTATATTATATATATCACTTAGAGTTAACTCCAAGTCAATACTTTTTATCAAAATTCTTAAAAAAAATAGAAATAGTCTGATTATACCATTTCTAATTTATGTTTTTTTGTTCTTAATTTGCATGACAAATTACTAGTTATTGTTATAATTTGCCTTGAAATTATTTATTGGTTTTTATACCTTCTTCTAACAATTTTTCAAATATTGTATATATTTTTTCATTCTTCTTTTTTATATTTATTGGTCTTAAAGTTTTATCCGTAAAACAATGTTTTGTCCAAGCATTTATAACAATGTTTTCTGTCTTTTTATCAATAACATTATAAGTTACTGTCATTCTTACTCCATTAAATTCAGTTATTTTAGGTTCTATTGTAATTATATCTCCACTTGTTATATGATATTTGTATTTACAATTGACTTCTAATGTTGGAATAGTATAACCTAATTCTTCTAATTTTTCCATTGATATATTCAGTTCTTCTAACCATCTGCATCTTGCCTCTTCTAAAAATCTTATATAATTTGAATGATGAACTACTCCCATTTTATCTGTTTCATAATAGTTTATTTTTCTAGTATATGAAAAACTCATCTTTTCCCCTCCAATTCAAACAAGAAATTACTATTTTTTTGTCAGCCATTTTTTATTCCTACATATTAATAAAGCGAAGTTCACTTTTAAGTTATTATTTATTTATTTCATATCTTGTACTTGGCCCGTTTCCGATTTTAACCAAAACACCATTTTCAACTAATTTATTTAATATTGTTGAGGTAGTTGTCTTTTGTTCAAGTATAGTATAACACTTTTATTATAAGCTATACAAGATATATTTTAAATTTTTGCATTTTTCAATGCTCCAAGTTGGTCGTATTACTTTGATTTTGTGCAATGTTTTATATTTTTTCTACTATTTAATCTCATATTATCACCTTCAGCATTAGTATAATTTTGTCTTTTTTTGCAATGTCTAACTTATTATGTTATAATTATTTTTGGATATTTTATAGAAAGGAGTTTTATATGGAAAGTGTATTAAGTTTTTTCAATTCCTTTGGATTTCAAGCAATTATAAAGTTAATATTAGGTTTTATGCTAGCTGGAATTATAGGATTAGAAAGATCTTCATGGAGTAAACCTGCAGGATTTCGAACTCATGCTCTTGTTGGAATAAGTTCTGTTTTAATAATGTTATGTGGCGAATATATGTCACGAGCTTATGATATTGATCCTTCAAGAATTCCAGCACAATTATTATCTGGAATCGGCTTTATTGGTGCAGGTACAATTTTAAGAGATGGATTCAATGTAAAAGGTTTAACAACTGCTGCAGGTCTTTTAGCAGTTACATGTATTGGACTAAGTATTGGAGCAGGATTTTATTTGGGTGGAATTGTTACAACTCTTATTGTTTATGTAATTCTTTCTTACTCTTATAAATTTTCTGATAAATTAGATCATTTTGATTTATTAAATTTACAAATTAAAATTTCTAAAAATTCTGATGAAGCTTTAAAAAAGCTAGAAAAAATACTAAGTAATTCTAATATTGAAATTAAACAAATGAAGAAAATAAAAGATTCCGATAATAATAAAGATTTAACTATTTTTAACATTGTTGGTAATTATAACAAAAAAGGATTCAACAAAAATTTACTATTGAAAAATATTTCTTTAATAGAAAATGTGTCCGAAATAATTGAAGAATAGCAAAAAAGTATAACAGATATCTAAATAAGTATCTGTTATACTTTTTTATTACTTGTCGTAATGATTAATATACCACTCCATAATAAGAATATATTCTGTTGCGGAATCACATCTAAACTTGTATGAATTATAGATATTTGATAATTCATCACACCAGCAATTAGATTTTTGCCATTTTAAAAAATTACAAATTCGACAATATGCTCTATCTATTTCAGCAGCTGCTGGAAAATAAGAAGGAGTCATTGCTTTTAAGCGATTAATTACATTTTTTTTCAATTTAATCGCTGTCATCTTCTCATTACTAAGAAAGCTTTTGTGCATTGCACATATAAGTTCAATTGTTGCATTTGTAATTTTTGTTTCTCCGTTTTCCTCATATTTAATCTCTTCATACCATGAATATATTATAGATGGATTATCTTTTACAAGTTCTTCTACTTTCTTACGATATTCTAATTCTTCGCTATTTTCTTCTAAAAGTTGTATATCTACTTCTTTCATGTTAGCTGTTATTTCCCGCCATACCTGTTGTGTGAGTGAATAAATTTTTGAAGCAGTATATCCTTCATTTACTGCACTTTCTACGAAGGCTTTAGCTAAAGTCTTTAATTCCATATTTGTAGTTGCATCATTCTTGTTAATGTTTCTTCTCTTCAAAATGTTGTCCTCCTGTTTTTTAATATGGATTTCTAAAATTTACTTCCTATATTATAAACGATTTTACATAATTTGTCAAATTACTCCGCTATAATCTCTCTAACTACCTCTCCTGCCATCATTAGACCTGCTACTGAAGGAACGAATGAAATACTTCCTGGAACTTGATTTTTTATTGTACATTTTCTCTTAGTTCCAGGAGGGCAAATACAATTTGTTTTGCAACTGCTATTACTATATTCATCAATTTTTATAGGTTCTTCTTTTGAATATATAACTTTTAAATCCTTAATATTTCTTTTTCTTAATTCTTTTCTCATAGCTTTTGCTAATGGGCATACACATGTTTTATATATATCTGTAATTTCAAATTTTGAAGGATCAAGTTTATTTCCTGTCCCCATTGCTGAAATTACCGGAATATTTTTGTCTTTACATTGAGTTATTATTTCTAGTTTTGCAGTTACTGTGTCTACACAATCTATAACATAAGATAAATCATTTGTTATAATGTTTGTTTCTGAACCAGGCATAAAAAATTCTTGATGTGTTTCTACATTACAATCTGGATTTATTTCTAATATTCTTTCTTTCATTACATCAACTTTATATCTTCCAATTGTTTTTCTAGTAGCAATTATTTGTCTATTCAAATTAGTAAGGCATATTTTATCATCATCTATAAGAACAAAGTTTTTCACTCCAACTCTAACTAAACCTTCGACTACAAATGACCCTACTCCTCCAAGTCCAAATATTGCTATTTTGACATTTTGCAATTTTTCTATTCCTTCTTTTTTTATTAATAATTCTGTTCTTGAAAATTGATTTAACATTTTGTTTCTCCTTAAATAATTCATAATTTCAATTCAATATTATATACTCTACTACAAGCATTGTCAATTGTTCTATCTATTTATAATTCTTATTTATCATATATCCCTCTTGACCATTTGTTCTGATACGGACTTTATCCCAAGTATATCCATCAGATTGAGAAACAGCAAGATTTAATACATACAATGTTGTATTAGCTAAATATAATGTTGCATTAGACTTTGTGTTAGGTTCACTTCTTAAATTAGTATTTCTTGCTAAAGTTTTTAAAACTTTTGTTTGTATTGGCGTTTGCACTGTATTTATTTGATAATTATTAGTATTATATTTTCCCACTTTATTTGGTATTCCCATATAGCTTGCTGGATTTAGTTTACTTATTGCTACCCCATTATTAAACTTTCTAATTTCAACATGAGTATGAGGTCCTGTAGCATTACCGGTACTTCCCATTAACCCTACAACAGTTGTATAGGATACCCTTTGCCCTATTCTGGCATAAATCTTGTCTAAATGTGCTAAATAGATTCTGTTTTCTGTACCATCTTCTTTTATTCTTACATAATTTCCAAATCCACCCTTATCATATCCAGCACGTTCAACAACTCCATTACATATTGAATATACTTTTTTATTTGTAATTCCAACTAAATCAATACCTTGATGACGTCCAGATTTCCATGTTGTTCCGCTTCTACCATACTCACATGTTACTTTAAAATCTCCTGTAAAGCAAATTTTAGTTGCCATTATTCTTCATCCCCTTCCATTTCCAATATATCGTCTATACTTTCGTCTGTATATTCAACCAATTTAGTATTTTCAATTAATATTTCTTCTTCATCCATGATGCACTCCCCCTTATTTTCATTATATTCAATATAGGTTGTTTTCGTGCATATATGCCAAAAAGAGAGCAAAAGTGCTCTCTTCTTATATTCTATTTATTAAAAGTCTTCTTCTTTTTAACAATGAACTTATCAAATGTAGCAAGTATTGCAGGCAAGAATAACATTATCAATAT
>OGFF01002989.1_pt1 | contig 13503 bp, 10 predicted proteins | sample 1570751 | NCBI WGS metagenome assembly OGFF01 (sample SAMEA2581951, study PRJEB24529) | metagenome | biome: Human gut stool | place: China | collected 2011 | reverse complement strand
TGGTTTCTGTTCTTACGGTGTACATCACAGGGTCAATCATTTTGCTCAGATGAATGATCACTATATTCCTGTTCTGGAATACGCGGCACCCCCTGTTTCAGGTATTCCCTTAAAAGAAAAGCGCAGAAGTATGGGAATGTCAGTATCTGATCGCTGTAGCCAATGTTTCCTGCTGTCAACTTGATACCATAAGCGATATCGGGATAGCTTTTGCTGGAAATCAGCGTTTTCAACGATTTTGCAGTACCCCGTTTTGCTTTTACTTCAATTGGGATGAGATTTTGCTGTGTTCGTACAAAGAAGTCCTGCTCAAGGGTAGAATCTTCTTTTTTGTAGTAAAATAGCTGATACCCACTTTTCACCAGGGCCTCGCCCACAATGTTCTCATAAAGCGCTCCCTTATATACATTCAGGTTTTTGTTGGCCCGCAAATCTTCCTGCGCCTCGTCATCCAGCATTGCCACAAACAACCCAGTATCGAAAAAGTAGAGCTTAAATTTGCTGTCATCATAGTTTCCTCGAAGCGGAAGCTCTGGATGATTCAGGCAATAACAAATTTGCACGATCCCGGAATCCCGCAACCATTCGATACATCCACGGTAATCCTTAAATCTGGCTCCGTGGGCGACTTTTGAAATTTGAAATTTCTTGTTATCCTTCGCCAGCTGGTTTGGTATCTGCTCAAAGACGTTCAGGATACGCCCCTGGTCCATCCCATCGGCGTATTTGCGAATATCCTCCCGATAATCCTCCAGCAGCTGATGCTGCGTTTCCAATGAACCCTCAAATGTTCCCCTTTCGATATACTGCCGAACAACTGCCGGCATACCGCCAAGGATGCAATAGTCCAGAAACAAACCACTGTACAGATTCATTTCCAGCTGATTGAACGGCTTCAAGGTTTCCATGTGTCGAAGCATATCCCCAATTGTATCTGTGCGATACCCTTTTGCCCACAGGAATTCCTCAAAATCCAGAGAACTCATGGTGTAGTCTGTTTTATACCCAACGCTGTTGCTTTCGATTTCCCTGTAATTGATTCCGAGCAGGGAGCCGCTGCATATTACATCAAAGCGGCCATCGATCTTGAAAAATTTCAGAGACGTGGCAATTGACGCAAAGTCCTGTATTTCGTCAAATATAAGGACTGTTTTCTCTGGCTGAAACCGTTTAGATGGATCCATGCGAGAGATATTTTTGATGATGTCTTCTGTCCGATAGCCATCTTCCGTAATCAGCTTATACTTTGGCTCCTCGACAAAGTTAATGTAAATAACACTTTCGTAGTTTTGGGCAGCAAAGCGTCGGATCGATTCCGTTTTACCAACCTGTCGGGGTCCCTTCACGATCAGAGGCTTCCGTTCCGGATTTTTCTTCCACTCACTCAAGAATAGATCAATTTTTCGATTCAAGTAGAGTTCACCCATTTGCTTCACGCTCCTTTGTAAAAGACATTGTACAAAATATGGGCGACTTTTTCAAGAGCGTTCACAAAAAATGAGCGACTTTTTCACAGGTGTTCACATTTTCGGTGGGCAGCCCCCTTGCCTTTTCTCATTCCCTGCCAATTGGGTGTTTCGGCATGGCTCACTCCTGGCTGTGATCCGGGTCTGCCCGCTGGAAGCGGACGGTGACGCGGGTCTGGCCGCCGGGGGTGCAGGTGAACAGGGTCAGATCCCAGTCGCCGGTGGTCATGGCTTCTTCGTCGTTTGGTTCCAGGATCTCCTGCTCTACCATTTGAAAGGAGACCACCTGGTCGTCCATATCCGTAAAGAGCAGGGTGTCCCCGGGTTGGAGGGTTTTGAGCTTGCCGAAATGGGAAGCGTAGTTGTGGGCGCAGAGGATGAGATCATTCTGGTACAAAGAACCGGAATAGCGGCAGGGGGCCACTTTGAGATTGGGGTAGCTCCACTGGCTCAGCACCGGCAATTCCAAATTCAGAGATGGGATGCTCAGTACGCCAATATAGTCCCGGCCGTTCACGGTTTTTTCCGGCATCTCCCGCTGGGCATCCAGCAGGTATTCCGGCAGCTTTACCGCCGGGGCTTCTGTCTGCTCCGGGTCAGCTTCCCCTTCCGTTGCCGCCTGCTGGGGCAAGGACTGGGTCAGCTCCGTGATGACCTGCTGGGCAGCGTCTCCGGCTCTGCGGGACTCCTGGCCGTTATAGGCCCATAGGAACAGGGCCGCTGCCAGCAGCAGCAGCCCCGTATTGATCCAAATTCTTCCTGGGTCAGTCTTCATCCCCGGCCCTCCTGCGGCGGAACAGCCCCACCACAATGCAGCCCAGCCCGCCGCAGGCCAGCACCGGCACCGGCCACCACAGCTGGCCGGTCTGGGGCAGCTTCTTGCCGCCGGGGAAGGTGGGGTTCGTTGCAGGGCTGGTGGGCTTGGTGGGCACCTCCCGTTCCAGGTCGGTTTTCGGCTGACTGGCCACGTCGTATTGGTATTCCCCCTCATAGAGGTAAGGAAGGCTCACAAGAAAAGGCTCGGTTTTGCCGTACCCGGCAGGGGCGGTTTTCTGCACCGCCAGATACAGGCCAAAGGGCAGGGAAGAAAAGGTCACTTTGCCGTCTTCCCCCACCTTCTGGGGGAGGGCAGTCACCGGGGTCAGTTTGCTTTCCAGCTTGAGAAGCTCCCCTGCCAGTTCCGGGGACTGGATGTCTCCAAACTGAGGCATGTCTTCCCGGATGGCCTCTACGGGGACAAAGGAATAGTTGCCGTCTTCCTCTGCCACATCCCCCACTTTGTAAAGGGCCAGAGTGCCCCCTGGGAGGGCTTTTCCCTGATAGGTCATGGTCACAGTGATGCTGCAATGGCCGTCTTTTTGTTCATCGGGCACCGGGTGGGCGGCGGCAGACAGGGGCAGACAGGCCAGGAGCAGCAGCGCAAGCAGACTTTTCAGATGTTTTTTCATCACAAACCTCCTATTTCTTTCTGCGCCGGGGCAGCAGCAGCAGCAGCAAAAGCAGCACAAGCAATATGGGAATGGCGACGATGGGGGCCACCAGCATGGGCTCTATCTGGACGGCATCGGCAGTGACCCGCACGGTTTTGACTTCCTCGATATTGTCGATGCGGTGTCCGCGAACCAGCAGCCGGTGGGTATTGATGCCGTAGGGGGTGCAGGTCACCAGGGTGCAGTAGTCCTGGCCTTCTACAATTTCCAGTGCGGCGGTATCCTGGGGCTCTACGATGAGGATTTGATCCACCTCATAGGTCAGGATCTCATCCAGCACCCGCAGGAGAAAGATGTTCCCCTCCCGGAGCTTGTCCAGGTTGGTGAACAGCTTGGCGCTGGGCAGACCCCGGTGGCCGGAGAGGACGCAGTGGGTGCTCTCCCCGCCCACCGGCAGGCTGGTCCATTCCAGATGGCCCACGGCCACCTGCAAAACGGTGTCCTCCGTGCCGTGGTAAATGGGCAGGCTCACGTCAATTTCGGGAATCTCGATATAGCCCATGATCCCCTGACCGGAGATGTCCAGCAGGCTTTCGTATTCGGCCTTCTGCTCCTGGGAGAGGAGGAAGCTGTTGCTGCGGTTGAGCAGGTTCCGGTTATAGGCCCTGGCGGCGTCCCAGATGGCATCATAGCTGGCGTTGTCGAGAGCGGCCACGTTTTCGGCGTAGGTGGTAATGGCCTTGGTCTGGTGGAGTGCGTTCCAGTAGTCACTGACGGTGGGGTACAGCAACAAGGACAGCCCTATCAGCAATATGAAAAGCAAAACAATGGTTGACAGATGTTTTCGCATACAGGGTTCTCCTTGTGGCTGCGTGCCGGGGAGGAACGCTCCCCGGCACGGGTTTTGAGGGTATCGCAGAACGGCTCCGCGGCAGTGCCCCGGTTAGATCTCGCTCTGGCTCATGCGCTTCTTGGTGACCAGCAGCACCCCGGCCCCCACGACCAGGACAGCGCCCAGGACGTAGAAGATGGTGGTGCCCATGCCGCCGGTGGAGGGCAGCTCGGTACCGGCCTTGTTGACAACAACAAGGGCGGTTGCGGCGATGTTCGGAATATCGACCTTAACCTCAATTGTTTTTTCAGTTTGCGTATTAGTGGTATTGCCGTTTTCGTCCAGATACACGGTGGTTTGCGTGGAGGTGCTACCGGTCTGGACAGCTTCGACAGTGACAGGGGCAGTCAGCTTGTTATAGCCGGCAGGAGCTTTGAACTCCGTAATTTCATAGGTACCGGATTTAACACCCTTCACAATGATCACGCCGTTTTCAGGTGTGGTGATCTGGTTCGTAAGATCTGCGCCAGGGGTGGTACCGGCATAGATGTAAGCGCCGTCGGTGTCAGCATCAGACTTCACATAGAACGGGAACTCGAACACAGCGCCGGGCAGGGCAGTGCCCTTATTGTTGACCTTCTTCAACGCAATGGCATAGGTGTAGATGGTTTCCTCTTGTTTCAGCTCGCCGGGCCCAGGCACAGTGCCGTTCTTAGTAGTCCACGTTACAGTGACCTTGTTGGTGTTGCCATTGCCATCAATGGCGGCTTTTTCAGTTACTTTAGCGGTGTAGGTGATGGTGACGGTAGCACCATTGTTATACAGGAACTTGCTATTGGCCTCGTCATACCAGTCAATGACGATCTTCTTTTTAGCAAACTGGTCAGTGACATCAGCCCGGTCATCGGTGGTCGTGTCGTTGCCATCATTGTCTACAATGATGCTGGTGACAGTCACATCTTTCAGGAACTCGGGCAGGGTATCCTCGATGGTATAGGAAACGATTTCCTTTGCATTCGTACCAGCGCCATAATAATTGGAGGTCTTGAAACGAACGGTATAGGTGACCGTGTCGCCAATGGAGACATCCTCACTAGAGGCAGCTTTAGTCAAGTCTTTAGGTGTAGAACTATTCTTGTCAACAATGGTAACCCTTGGCATTGTTGAATCAACGCTGATAAGCTGGTCACCCTGAGTAGTAGTCACAACATAATAGCCATAAGCTAGTTCTTTAAAGGTCAGGGCTGAGCCGTCACTTTTGGCCGTTGCAGTGGCTGTTGCATCTGCCGTCCAAGTTTTCAGGGCAGTTTTCAGCCCCTCACTCATATTCTCCCCATCTTTGGCCTTCGGAGTAGCGCTGATATAGCCATTTTTATCCGCAGTGAAATAAGTTTTCAGGCTTTCGGGAATTGTGCCGGTGTAAGCGATACTCTTGCCGTCCTCGCTCACGGTCGCGTCAAACAGTTTGTAGATGGTGTAGGTTTCGCCCTTTGCGGCGTTGGAAATGGTAATGCTGCCCGTGCCGGTGGTTCCGGTTGTCCCATCGGCGGCAACTGTGACGGCCAGGGCGAAGACCATGACCAGGGCCAGCAGGAGGCTGGTCAGTTTTCTTGCGTGCTTCATTTTTCGTGCTCCTTCTTTCATCATCATTTTGAATTTGAATGGTGGCTTTCCGCGTATCAGGAAGATGCTTCATCCTCCTTTCGGCGCTTGCAATGGACATACATCAGGGTCGCCGCGCCGAAGATCAGCGCCAGGCCGCCTGCGGTATAAGAGGTTGTCCCGGCCCCGCCGGTGTCGGGCAGTTCGTAGCCCCAGGAAATGTCGCGGACGGTGACCGAAAGCACCTTCGGGTCGGTGCCGCTGACGGTCAGGGGCGTTCCGGTTTCCCCGGTTTGTGTCAGCGTTCCGTCTGGGTTCTCCGTAGCCGGGTAAAGCGTCGCGTTCTCGTCCCTGACTTCCAGAATCCAGGGGCCTGCCGTCATGTAACCGGAGGGGGGCGTTGTCTCACGGAGTTCGTAAGTCGCTCCCCGCCGGATGCCGGTAAAGGTCGCAATGCCGTCTTTACCGGTGGTGACCTCCACGGAGGTCTCTTGCCCCTGTTCTTTCAGGGTGAACTTTGCGTCTTCCAGCAGCTTCGAAGCGTCCACGCTGTCCGTCTTCGTGATTTGCAGATTCAGCTGGGTGATCATGGTGTTGGTAAAGGTGTCTCCCTCCATCACCAGGGAATAAGACCCATCCGAATTGCTCCCATGCCCAACCGCGTCCCCGGTCTCCGTGGAGCCGGTGTCGGCGGCGGTGTTCGACAGGACATTACCGTTAGCATCGAACAGAGCTTCTTTTCCCGGTGCATAGGGGACATTTGTAATATCCTTTGTTTTCTGCGCATCAGAACCAATGTTGAAAACATAATTGTATATACCCGTTCCGGTAACAGAAAGGTCGTAATAGTAAGAGCCATCCGAATCCTTTGTCATAGCTTTTCCCGGCCAAGGACCGGTTTTTTTGTTATCAGCGCCCTCCCATACATACACGTACACGTCGTTCCATTTTTTCGTGTTCTGATAGCGAACCCTGAACGTCCCCGACTGGGAACCCGTTCCGGAGCCGGAGGAACCGCCGACTACTTCGCCATCGACAGCAACGGAGGATACATAGTAGCTTTTGAACTCCACGCCCAAAAGGGAAATGGTTTTCTCCTCAATTGTCACCTGAATCCTATGTACCGTCGTATCATAGGTGACATCGGTTCGATTGCCAGTGACCTCGCTGAGCATGTAGGTATAGACTCCGGCCTGAGAAAACTCTATGTCTTGAAACGTAAATTCACCGGTGGTATCATCGGCTGTTGCCGTTCTGACATCCGTGTCAGTGCTGCCTTTCAACTGGAACTGGAACTGGAAGCCCTTCAGCCCCTCCTGCCGTACGCCGTCCTTGACCAATGCCTTGGTGCCGGTAATGTCCAGTTCCGGTGTGGCCGTTACAACCTTTCCCTTCGGGTCGCCCAGAATCAGGCCGCCGTTGGTCATAATGCCGCCGCCATGAACGCCGGAACTGTTGCCGGTGATAATGACCCTCGCGGCACTGACTGCTTGGCCCTTGGCGGTGTCATCTGGGTTTGCAGTTAATCCGAACAGATACTTTGCAGCCGCATAGCCGGTCCTGCCGATGGAAACAGGCTTCTCGTCACAGCTTCCCTTCCAGTTCGCCGCCCCGCTGCCAGCCATCAGACCGGTGACAAGAGAAATAGGCTCGTTTGCACCATTGCTATTACGGACACAGAAGTAATCCTGGTAGCCATTGTTCATCATAAAGACTGGACTTTTTTGCGCCAAAGAGCGATCATAATCTTTGCCGTTACCACCGATAGACATTTGTGTGCCGGAAGCCTCATTCCCGTAAATGGCCGCACCGTCTTCATTGACGATCAGGGTCTTGCCCGTAGGGCAGGCACCCACACCGCCGCCAAAGCCGCCCGCTTTATTGTTCGTGATCAGCGCATCCATGACTGACAGATGGCCACCTTCCTGCACGAAAATACCGCCGCCGCCCCAGTCGTCCGTGGTAAGCGTTTTGTTATTGGTAATATATACTTTTCCCTCTGTTCGAATCACGCCGTTGGTACCGCCGTTGTTACCGCCGCCGATACGAAGGCCGCCGCCCTCGCCATATTGGGCGCAGTTAGCGGCAATGGTGCCGCCGGTCATCTTAAACTTGACTCCACCATCCCCTGCATAGTAGCCCGCATAAATGCCGCCCCCTGCCAGACTGGAAAAGTTGCCGGTCACATAGCCGCCGGACATCTCCATGGTAGAACCGTTCGCCAGAGCAATACCGCCGCCGCCGTGGGTGTTGTTCGTATCGATTGGGCAACCTGTACAATCACAACTCTTAGAGTTGTTGGTCACATAACCGTTGCCGGACAGTTTCAGCGTGCCGCTGTTGACATAGATACCGGCACCATCGTCGTCGTGTCCATTGAAGACCCCATTGCCCGTCACCGCACCGCCGGAGATGGTCAGCTCTCCGCCTACGACGTAGATACCGCCGCCGAAATTGCCACAGTTGGCCGCAACAACACCGCCCTGGATATTCACCGTACCTTTCACCGCACCGCTGCCGACGTAGATACCGCCGCCGGGCATGTCGTCACTGCCGCCGCCCACAATATAGCCGCCACTTACGTTCAGCGTACCGTCCTCCACATAGACAATATGTCTGACGCCGGTGCCTTGGAGTACACCGCTCTTTAGTTCCAATGTACCGCCGTTCTCAACCTTGATTACCTGATCAGAACCCTCCTTACACAGGATCTTTCCTGCGTTGGCGAGGGGGACTTTATGCTTTATCAGGGTTTCCGTGGTACCGGTGCCATTGGCCGTGGATTCTGTGATGTAATAGGTCAGGGTAGAACCGTCTTCACTCAGGCTTGCCGTATTGCCGTAAGGGTTGCTGCCGCCCAGGTCCACGGTCTCCTCCGAAGGGGCTTGCGAGTCCATAATGGTGAGCTTTGCACCGTATTGCACGACAAAGCACTGATGGTCCTTGCTGATGGTCAGGGTATGCCCATTCAAGTCAATGGTGGTGTCCTTTGTAATGGTCACCTGGCCAATATTCTCGGCCGTCTGAACATCACCGGCCAGTGTATACTCACCACCGGCTTGGAAAGTATCTGCCAGGATCGTACCCGATAGGTCTCTGGCGGCCACAAGCGAAATCGCATATGTAGAGAAATGCTCCGTAACCATAGCCACGTCGCCGGTTTCGGTTTTCTCCGCCTCCATGTCGGTGACTTCCTGGGCCTCCGTATCGATATGGTAAACCTTGGGATAAAGCCCCTGGGTATCCAGGCCGCTGAAGGTCACGGTGACGGGGCCCACCGGCTCGATCTCCTCCTCGCCGTGCCGCAGGGAAATGTCCAGCAGGAAGCGCTGCTCCGGCTCGGTGCCTTCCTCCGCCGGAAGCTGTTCCCGGATGGCCTTGCCCTGTTCCTCCGCCACCTCTGCCGCAGTCAGCGTGATCTCACCGACCGGGAAGGGCAGGGAGGCGCTGTCGCCGGTAACGGTCACGGTGATGCCGGATTCGGTCTGGGCCGTCAGGGTGAACGCCTTCGCCTGCTCCGGCAGGCTGCCATAGTAGCCGAGGATCGTGGGATCCTCTAGAGCGTAGGAGCGCTGCTGAACGGCGTTATCGGCATCTCCCGCAATGACGGTAATGCCGGAGGGCGCACCCTCCTCTCCTGCCGTGACCTCTGCCACAATGGCCACCCAGTCCGCAGTGCCGTCTCCGTCCCGGTCAAAGAACACCAGTTCTCCGGGAGTCGCCTGGTGGGACTGGGCCGGTAAAAACGCGTCTGCCAGCGCCGCGGCCCAACTGCCGCAGTCTTTGTCCGTGGGGATATTCTCTGCGCCCCCGTAGTGCAGGCAGAAGGCCGCAAACAGGGCGTTCCAGTCGCCGTAGGGATCGCCCTTCCAGGCGCCGTAGCGGGTATAGCCCTTGAGGGTCTGCCCGTCCTCTGCCAGGACGTAGTTCTTGGTACTCTCGGCATAGCCCAGCTGGCTTCTGGCAATGGCCAGGGTATCCAGCCGCCAGTCCCCGGTGAGGGTCACATTTCCAAAGGTCTGCTCCCAGATTTCCGCCGTCTCCACATCCGCTGTAGGGTCTGCGTAACAGGCCAGGCTGTGGGTATGCTCCTCCAGGGTGCAGGTCAGTTCTCCCTGTTCGTTCCGGCAGCTTTCCCCATGGGTATGGGATTCTTTCCCGCAGAATACCGCTTCCTCCGGCTCGGTGGCGGTGCAAGCCTCGCTGTGGGTATGCTCCTCCAGATCGCAGGTCAGAACCTGATTCCAGGAATAACACGCGTCCGTGTGCTGATGGGCCGGTTCTTCTGTCTGACCGCAGATCAGCTGCCGGGATACTCCGTAGCACGCCTCCCCATGGATATGCCCCTCAGACTCCTCCTGACCGCAGATCAGATTGCCCTCCTGGTCATAGCATTCTGCTCCGTGTGTATGGCCGGTGCTTTCCGACATACCGCACACCAAATCCTGGGTTTCCTGATAGCATTCTTCGGTATGGGTATGCTGAGGCTCTGTGGACTGGGTGCAGATCAGGTCTCCCTGCTCTGAGGTATAGCAGGCCTCTGTATGTGTGTGCTCCGGAAGAGCGCACTGCTTTTCCAGCGTAATGGCTGGCAGGATCAGAGCATAGGTCGTGCAGAACACAACCACTGCCGCCAGACAGGTCGTAACCTGATACCAACGCCGCTTGTGCCTATGGGCACTGGCATATGGCTCAGCATCCCGCAGGAGCAATTTATCCATCCGACAATTTCCTCCATCCTATTTCAGTTTTCCGAATTCGCGCAAGGGGAAAACCCGGAATACAATTTTTCCGACGATCTGTTCCTCCGACACACAGCCGATCTCCGTATGCCGGGAATCCACAGAGGTGGACCGATGGTCTCCCATACAGAAGTACCGATTATCCGGCACCTGATAGGGAAGCTCAATATTGCTGCCGCCAAGGGATTTCTCCGTCAGATAGGGCTCCTCCAGCAGTTTGCCGTCCACATAGACGTTTCCGCTTTCATCGATATCCACCCACTGACCGGGACCGGCAATGCAGCGCTTTACCAGGATTTTGTTTCCCAGATAAAAGGCCACCAGATCCCCCGGTTCAAAATCCGAGCCTTTCACCGAAACAACAATATCTCCTTCGTTCAGCGTCGGCGTCATGGACCCTCCGTATATTTGCAGAACCGGCATCCAGATCGTAGCGACAAGAACGGCAACCGCCGCCACGACAATCAGCATGTAAAGGGTGCTGCGCAGAACAGCGCGGTACCGCGAACGGTACTTTACCCGCTTCAGCTCTGCTGCAAGCTGCTCCACGCTGGGGTAATCCACCGGCTCTTTCCGAATAGGTTTCATTTTGCGCTTCTGCTCTCCTCTACCATGCGGCGAATATTTCCCAGATACTCCCTGGCTGCTCTGTCTGCCGCCTCAAATACGCCGTTCAGCTGCAGGGCCGCCTCTGCCATGGAACCGGCACGGTCCTGAATGAGCTTCCGATCTGACAATTCCTTCCGGGCCTGCTGCAATTCCTCTGTCAGCCTTTCGTTCTCTATTGTCCGTGTGATCAGCATTTCAAGCAATTCCCTGCGGCTGAGTCTGCGCAGTTCCTTTTCCGTCATAAGCTTCTCCTCTTTCTCATGGTCACTGGATCTTTCAGAACACTTTGCTTTGTGCGAACTCCTGAAAACAAACCAATCTTGTAGGAATCTTTTACGCGGCCGCACAAATACACAACAAAACCTTTCGGGCAGTATTATATCACTGCCGTTTTTTAAAGTCCACGTTTTCCGGGCATTTTTTAATAAATAACTATTGTTTTATGAAATGCGCTATATTTCATGCTCAAAATTTGTGCAGTTTGCCGCGTAAAAAATTCGTCTGTTTTGTATTTTCTACAAATCTCGTCAGGTATATCATTGTGCGGCAAAACCCGGATGTTAAACTGAAAGACGGGACAAAGTCCATACCAGGACGAATGCGAGCAGGTAGAAGTAGAGCGCAAATTCAGCCTGGGAAAGTGGAAATGTGGAATAGGTCTGGTGATGGCGAAGCTGGAAGATACAGCTGCGCATGTGGTTGCTCTGTCCATTCTGCTGCTGAATCTGCGAAAGATTCAGTACGCTTTTTTACAATTTCTGGATTGGCTGCTCGGCTTTTTGCAACCGTGCGAAAAACTGAGGGTTGTTCAGTAGACATTATAATAAAGGGATGAAAATGCTAGTAAGCAGGGTAAAACGGCAGCACTGAACTAACGGCAGAGTCCTGATATTAGAATTCTGCCGATTGGAAAGATCTGTTGACCTCGGCGGAAGGTCTATTATTACATCACCAACCTGCAGGGCGATGTAATAAGCCTCGAAACCACCGACGGTATGCAGGGCGCACACTACTATTACGATGCCTGGGGCAAGATTCTGGCATGTGATGGTGCGGTTGCGGAGCTGAATCCTCTGCGGTACCGCGGGTATGTGTACGACCAGGAGACGGGGTTCTATTATCCGCAAAGTCGGTACTATGATCCGACTGTCTGCAGATTTATAAACGCTGATTGCTATGCCAGCACAGGACATGGAATTGCAGGCTACAATATGTTTGCGTACTGCAATAACAGTCCAGTCTCTCAGCTTGATCCTAACGGTGAAATTGCAATTACGACAGTAATTCTTATTGGATCGGCTGTTTTGGGGGCCATAAGTGCTGGGTATACAGCTTACAAAGAGTATAAGTCTGGGAATAGTACTGGTCGTATAATTGGGGATTCCGTTTGTGCGGGATTTGCAGGCTTTAGTGTTGTATATTCTGGAGGTATGTCTTTATATCAATGCTACCAGAATTACTGCTACCTAAACGCGCTTTCTCCCGTTACTAGTATTGAAAGTTCAGCCAATATATCAAGTCAGCTTCAGTCGTGTGCGGATACAGCAAATTCAAAAGTTTCAGGGTTTGGTCATGTTGCGGGAACAAAAAAACACGCGGTCTTTACAGCAGAAGTCAACGCTCTACAAAACAAAACATTGGCAACGGAAGTGTCGTATTTGAATGGCGAAATCGTCCCATATGGCACCAGAGGAAGCATCCGCTTCGATGTGTAGCAGTACAATCAGAATGGCATTCCTATTGCCGCATGGGACTTTAAGACAGGTACAGCTACTTTAACTGCGGCAAGAATCGAGCAAATGCAGGAACGGTCTGGTTTGTTTATTCCAATTTGTATAATAAAATGAGAGGAAAATATGGAGGTAATACGAAAGATTGTTAATCAAATTAGCCCGTATATGAAAAGCTACGGATACAAATTCTCCCAGAAGTGTTTCTATCGGATTCAGAATGATATAGCGTATTGCGTGCAATTTGATGTGCCCAGTGGCTTCGTGTATGCGAGTTTTTTTATAATGCCATTGTATATGCCTTGCAAAAACCGATACTATACGTACGGCAATAGGATTTCTTCCCTTTATAATTCTAGATCGTTACCATTGCCACGAGCGGCGAATGATGAGGAAATAGAGAAATGGTGCACATTTCTTTGTTACGATCTTGAAGATAAAGTGTTTCCTTTTTGGAGGAAGATTTCAACGCCAAAGCAATTGGTTAATGTTGTTGAGCAAAAAGGATATTCAACGGGCCCTTTTTTCTTGTGCATTCCTGTGCAAATTTCCAGACTTGAGATGTTTTCTTATTTGTATATGGAAGAGTTTGCAAAGTTGTCTTTAGTTATACAAAGATACCCACAGGATGTACAAATTAGTAACTCCCTTACACAAACAATACGCAATTCATATTTACATGAATCAGAAACTGTTGCGCAGCTAATGCATGAAGATGTCAGCGAATGCCGTAGTTTTTGCACTGAAACAATCGAAGATACTCTTCGCAAGTGTTTCAAATAAGCTTACAAACATATTTACTTATGTTATTGCAAAAAGGGAAGATGTATCAATGGAAGCGTTTCAATCTGTGACAACGTGCCCCCAAAATGGCATGATAGATGCACGTTATCTACATCTGGAGGCGGAATTTTTCGAACTGGAAAAGAATCAGTCGGATTTTTTACTTAGGTCATTTGTGATTTGGTGTGAGTCTTTCTTTTCGGAACAATTTGTTGTCGACTGGTATTGGAAAGAAAAAAATGTCAAGGTAGAAACGTTACTGGACAGAATAAAGCAGGAAGGCACTTGCTTTGCTGGTGTTGAAGCGGC
>OGFF01002987.1_pt1 | contig 13549 bp, 9 predicted proteins | sample 1570751 | NCBI WGS metagenome assembly OGFF01 (sample SAMEA2581951, study PRJEB24529) | metagenome | biome: Human gut stool | place: China | collected 2011 | reverse complement strand
CAGGTCTTGCTCTCAGTACGAGCATGGCTTTTGCACAAAGTCAAATCTCTGGTCATGTGACCTCTTCTGAGGACGGAAGCCCTGTTATCGGTGCTTCTATCAAGGTTGTAGGTACTAACACAGGTACAGTTACCGATATTGATGGTAACTTCTCATTGAATGCTCCTGCCGGAGCCAAGCTGGAAATTACATACATTGGTATGCAGTCTAAGACAGTAAAGGCTGGCAAGAACGTTAAAATTATGTTGGATCCAGATGATACTTTGCTGGATGATGTTGTTGTAGTAGCTTATGGCACAGCTAAGAAGTCTGCTTATACTGGTGCTGCTTCAGAGATTAAGTCTGCCAAGATTGAGGCTCGTCAGATTTCTAACGTGTCAGCAGCTTTGGTAGGTACAATGTCTGGTGTACAGACTTTCCAAACTAGTGGTCAGCCAGGTTCTGATACTAAAATCCGTATTCGTGGTATCAGCTCTATTAATGGTACCAACTCTCCATTGTATGTTGTTGATGGTGTTCCATTCGATGGTGATCTCTCATCAATCAACTCTCAGGATATTGCGTCTATGACCGTATTGAAGGATGCTGTATCTACATCTCTTTATGGTTCTCGTGGTTCTAACGGTGTCGTTATGATTACTACCAAAAAGGGACAGCAGGGTCGTACTCAGATTACTGCTGATGCTAAGTGGGGTGCCGTTTCACGTGAGAATAAGAACTATGACGTAGTAACCGATCCTGGTCAGTATTATGAGTTGTTGTACAAGGGCTTCTATAATGGCTATCGTTACAACAGTGGATTCTCTGCAAATAAGTCATTCCAGCTTGCCAATGCAGATTTGAGCAAGACAGGCTATCAAATTTATACAGTTCCTGCTGGTCAGTACCTGATTGGTAAGAATGGAAAGCTCAACCCACAGGCTACATTGGGTTATACTGATGGTGTTAACTACTTTACTCCAGATGATTGGGAAGATGAGACCTTCAAGACAACCATGCGTCAGGAATATAATGTAGGCGTTTCGGGTGGCTCAGATAACTTCTCTTTCTATACATCATTTGGTTATTTACAGGATGATGGTACCATTAAGGGATCTGGCTTCGATCGTCTTACAGGCCGTACTAATGTAGAATACAAGGCTTATAAGTGGTTGACTCTTGGTTCTAATATGGGTTATACACATACAAATAGCAGAAATCCTGGAGACCAGGATGAAAATAGTACTTCATCATCAGGTAACGCATTCTATCTTGCTAACGAGATAGCTCCTATCTATCCAATGTACGTTCGTGATGCTCAAGGCAACATCACATATGATAAGGCTTCTGGTAAGAAGATGTATGACTTTGGTGATGGTGCAAGTACTTCTGCAACTCGTAACTGGATGTCTATGGCTAACCCTATCGGTACCCTTATTTACGACAAGGAAGAGTACAATATGGATATCTTCGAGGGTAACTGGTTTGCCAAGGTTGACTTGACCCATGGCTTCACCGCTACAGCTCGTTTGGGCTTGAATGTTGATAATACAATCAACTTTAGCTATCGTAACCCTCTCTATGGTCAGAGTAGCAGTTATGGTGGTGAGGTATCAAATACCCAGGCTCGTACAACAGCTTTGACCCATCAGTATCTCTTGAACTATCAGAATGCTTTTGGCAAGCATAATGTAAGTGCTATGGCTGGTTTCGAGGGATATCGCCTGAAGTATGTATATTTCTATGGCAATGCTCAGCAGTTGTATAAGATGGGCGACTTTACCCTTGGTAATGGTACATCTCAGTATAGTGCTAGTGGTCAGCAGCATAAGTATAATACTGCAGGTTTCTTCTTCACGGCTAACTACAACTATGATGAGAAGTATTTCGTGAATGTGGGTTATCGTCGTGATGGTACCTCAGCATTTGCAAAGAACAATCGTTGGGGTGACTTCTACAACTTCGGTTTGGGTTGGAATATGAAGAGAGAGGCTTGGTTGGAAGATTTCACTGCTCTTGATCAGTTGAAGCTCAGAGCTTCATTTGGACAGACTGGTAACGATAACCATAACTACAGTTCATATTATTATGGCTGGTATGCTTATCAGGATATTTTCCAGATGACAGGTACTGATGGCGTATTCTCTGATGGTAACTTGAAGTATAAGGGTAATCCTAACTTGAAGTGGGAGAAGACCAATGCATTCGACTTTGGTGTAGATTACTCATTCTTTAAGAGCCGTCTTTATGGTTCCTTGGATTTCTACTTCCGTGCCACAAGCAACCTTCTTGATTTTAAGCAGGTAGCAATCTCTAATGGTTACTCAAAGATACCTGTTAATATGGGTACCGTACAGAACTATGGTGTTGAATTCGAGGTAAACTATGATATCATTAAGAATCAGAATATGCAGTGGGGTGTATCTCTCAATGGTACATGGACAAAGAACCGCATCCACAAGCTCTCATCTGATTACGAGAATGGTCAGTATATCAATGGTAGCCGTATCTATAGAGAGGGTTCATCTATCTACAACCTGTATCTCCCACACTATCTTGGTGTGAACGAGAAGGGTGAGGCACTTTATCTTGGCGTGAAGACAGATAATGAGACTCCTGTTAAGGATGAGAATGGCAACTACATAGAGGAGGCAACTACAGACTATCAGAATGCTTACAACTACAATCGTAAGGAGACTGGCAGTATCTTGCCTAAGGTTTATGGTGGCTTCGGTACAAATTTCGCATGGAAGGGTATAGATTTCTCAATCCAGACTAGCTTCCAGCTTGGTGGTAAGGTATATGATCAAGGTTATGCTAACTTGATGACAACAGGTGGTACAGGTTTCACTGCTGGTCATAACTTCCACAAGGACGTATTGAAGGCTTGGAGCGAGGATAATGTAAATTCTGATATTCCACGTTTGGATGTTGTGGATCAGTATGCTACAGAACTGTCTGACCGTTTCATGACAAGCTCTGATTATTTCTCAATCGATAACATCACATTGGGTTATACACTTCCTAAGGCTTGGACTTCTCGCATCGGTATCTCTGGCCTGCGTTTCTATGGTTCAATTGAGAACGTAGCTTTGTTTACTGCTCGTCAGGGTATGGACCCACGTATGAGTCTTACTTCCGTATCTAGCAGTTGGTACACAGCTCGTAGAACAATCTCTGGTGGTGTGAAGATTACATTCTAAAGTCAAACAAGAATAAAATTAAAATTAAACATTTATGAAATTAGCAAAATATATCATGATGGCCTCTGCGCCTCTGCTCTTTGCATCTTGCCTTGACACAGAGCCATTAGGAAATTACGTAACTTCTGACGAGAAGGCTGAGACTGTAGAGCAGAATCCAGACCGTTTGGAAGCTAGTGTTACTGCTATCACGACTAACTTCAGTACATTTGGTGCTGTTCGTGGTTCAAATGTGCATAGCGATATTGGTTACCCTGGTATCATGCTCCTCTTGGACTCAAGAGGTATTGATATGGTAGCTCAGAATATAGGTTACAACTGGTATAGCTTTGCCTTGACTTACGATGACATAGATTATACTTATGGTGATAATCGTATGATTTGGCAGGGTATGTACAACCAGATCTATTCTGCCAATAATGTAGCCAAGTCAGTTGCTGCGGATACAGAGAATCCACAGCTTCAAGGTTATTTGGCACAGGCTTTGGCCATCCGTGCATTCGATTACTTCACATTGGTACAGTGTTACCAGAAGACTTATGGTGATGTTGATCCTAATACCGCTCTTGGTGTGCCATTGATTACTGAGGCTAACCAGGATGATGCTGCAACCAATGGTTGTCCACGTGCAACTGTAGCTGCAACTTATGAGCAGATTCTTGGTGACTTGAACAAGGCCATCGATCTTTTGGAGAAGAGTGGTTATAAGCGTACGGATAAGCGCTATGTTGATATTTACACAGCTCGTGCCATTCGTTCACGTATCTATCTCGTGATGAAAAACTATAGTGCAGCGCTTGAGGATGCTAACTTTGTTATTAACAATAGTGGTGCTAAGCCATTGTCTATTGCAGAAGCTAGTCGTCCTGGTTTCAATGATATCGCTGCCAACAACTGGTTGTGGGGTATTAAGGTTAACGAAACAGACCGTGTTGTAACAACAGGTATCTGTAACTTCCCATCTCATATGGGTTCATTGTGCTATGGTTATGCAACTGTTGGTGCATGGAAGAAAGTTAATAAGAAACTCTTCAATGAAATCAATGAAACAGATGCTCGTAAGGGCTGGTTCCTCGATGGTGATGGAAACTCAGCTAATTTAAATTCAACAGAGAAGGCTTATCTTGCAGCTCAGGGTGCACCTGCTTATACTCAGGTTAAGTTTGCTCCTTATCAGGGTAAGGTTGGTACATCTACCAATGCTTCTGACATTCCTTTGATTCGTATCGAGGAGATGTATATGATTAAGGCAGAGTGTGAGGCTCAGACTGCTCCTGCTACAGGTGCAGCAACTTTGCAGGCGTTTGTTCGTCAGTATCGTGACCCACAATATACATTGAATGCTTCTACCAAGGAAGGTGTTGTAAATGCAATTCTTGAACAGCGTCGTGTAGAGTTCTATGGTGAGGGTATTACATGGTTCGACTTCATTCGTTTGGATAAGGACTTTGATCGCCGTGGTGCAGGTTATGATGCAACAGAGGTTTATAATATCAAGGCTGGTGACAATTGCTTGATTTGGCGTGTTCCTTACAATGAGCAGCAGTATAACAAGCAGATTTCAGAGGAGCAGAACAATCCTGTAGGTACAAAGCCAACAGCTGTGGCTGATATTTAATGTTTCATAGATTAATAAGACAATTATGAATAAGATATTCAAATATTTAATGATGGTTGTCGTTGCCATCGCAGGCTTGTCATTGGCATCTTGCTCTGACGATGATGACAACTACACTGTTGGTGAGGCTTCAGATGGTGCATACCTCTATACTGATATTGTCTCCAAGACATATTTGCCAGATGAAAACCAGACCTTCACTATCAATTTGGGTCGTGCAAATACTTCTGGTGAGCAGAGTTTTGAACTGAAGTGTGATAACGAGAAGTTCACAGTTCCTTCTACTGTTAATTTCAAGGCAGGTGAATCTGTGGTTGCTGTTCCTGTTACTTTCAACATTGGTTTGGGTGATACAGAAACTGCCAAGTTTATTATTCCGTCAAAGGAGGCTAGTGCTTATGGTAATGATACTATTTCAGTAACTGTTTCTCGTGACTACACTTGGGAGAAAATTGGTACGGCAGACTTTACTGATGGTATTTTTACGGGAGCAGCTGCAACGGTAGATGTAAAGAAAGCAAAGGAAGGTACAAATTTATATAAGTTTGTTGCTCCTATGCGTACTCTTTATAAGCAGAATGGTGAGACCACACTTCCAGGTGGTGTTGATTTGATTTTCACCATGGATGAAGAAGGTAATATCACCATGGATCAGGGTACCTATGAAGTAGAGAGTGGTACATCTTTGATAGCAGAAGGTAATGCTTTACTCTATTATGCTTGTAAACAATATCCTGATGCGTGCTTCTTTGATAACAACAATGGCGTAATTACATTGAGTACATTAGTAGCAATCGGAGAAAATTTGCAAGGTCCATTTACATGGACATTTGATTGGAACAAAGGTTATCCATATGCTGCAAAGTAATGATGGATAATTTGAAATGATAATATGATATAGTGGAATGATATGCTTTTTTTAGAGAATATCATTCCACTTTTTGTTTTCTAAACAGTATAGATATGAAAAAAACAGTTTTCTCTTTCGCTTTGTTGTGGATAACTCTTGGCATTTTTGCTTCTTCAAGAAGTTATTCGGAGAAATTGGCGATTGCCAAAATGGTTCTTCAAGATTTACCTTCTTCTGCGACACGGTCAAGTTTCTCGGAGTTGCAGATTTTGCAGGAAAATCAGGCTCTTTCTGTTATCGGTTATTCCCAATGTGGTTATGTTGTCATTGCTAATGATAATCGTTTTAATGCTGTTATTGGTTATTCAGCCAAAGCTTTTCAGGAAAATAATCCTGGGTTAAAATGGTGGTTAGATACGATTAGTGAGGTGATGACCTCAAATCAGACAAGTGCTTCTGAAACCAATCTTGCTGATAGCAAGGAGGCAATTCCTCAGTTAATGAAGTCTGAGTGGGGACAATCTGCTCCTTTTAATAATTTGTGTCCGATGGGTGCAAGTGGTAGATGTCCTGCTGGATGTGTAGCAACAGCGATGGCACAGGTTTTTTATTATCATAAATATCCCGTAAAAGCAATTGGTAAAGGTAGTTGCACCTATGGAGGAAAAACTTATGCACAGGATCTTTCTGGAATAGAATATGCTTGGGATAAGATGCTTCCTAAATACGATACACCCTCTGGCGTAGGAAGTGAAGATGTGGCAACGTTACTTTATGATTGTGGATTATCTATAGGTATGAATTACGATGACAATGGTAGCGGTTCGTATAATTTTGAGGCATGTAACGCTATCAATGAACATTTCAATATGTATGCTACCTATTATGATCGCTCATATTATACAGCTTCCGATTGGATGAATATCTTGTACCAACAGTTGAGCCAGAAAAATCCTGTAGTTTATACAGGTGTTTCTAAGGTTGATGGTGTGGCTAGTGGACATTGTTTTGTAATTGATGGCTATAGAGAAGATGGACTGGTTCATGTAAATTGGGGATGGGATGGACAAGGAGACGGATATTATGATATAGCCTTGTTGAATCCTGTGGTTGGTGACTCTATGAGCTTTAGTTCAATGCAAGATATGGTTATTTGCCAAAAGAATCCAATAGAGTTTTTTTCAAACATAGGTATGAAGGGGATAACAATGAAGGTTGCTGATGATAATCATTTCACGGTAATCATTTCATCGGTAACTAATCTCCTTCCGCAAGATTTTAATGGTGAGTTAGCCATTATTGCCGAAGCAAATGGCAAGAAGTATATACTGAAGAGTGTTTCTAAAAAACTTGTGTTTGGAGTTAATTATTCTTCCCTGTTTGAGGATAATAAATGTTCTGTTGAAGACTTGGAAGATGGAGAATATCGAATTTATGCTGCTGCTAAATCTAAGGATGATTCCGATTGGCAAGTGTTCCGCTCTTCTTATGGTGGGAAAAACAGCTATATCTTGACAAAGGCTAATGGTAGTATAAAATTGGTTGCAGACCGCAAAGCATGGTCAACGGGAATCTCTCTTCCTATAGTTGGTGATAGCGTTTCGCCTATTACTTATGTTTATGATATGAATGGAAGATTGGTGTATCAGGCTACGACCTCTGATTTTTCTCCTTCGAATATTCCTGCTAAGGGTTTATTTGTAATAAAACAAGGAGATAAATATCAGAAGATAGTTAAGCAATAACTATTCTCTAGCATGATCCCTCTATAATGTGTATCTTCGCTTGCCCATACATCGGGCAAGTGAGGATACACCTTTTTCTTTTTATCTCCCTCACTCTCAAACATTTTTCAATAATTCCTTGCTTCTTTCAGAAGAAAAGCGTATCTTTGCAGCACGAAAGTTGAATCATTAAAATAAGGAGGTAGAAAATGGATTTATTTGATAGCAAAAGACAAGAAAGATTAGAGGCTGTAAGAAAGGCTTCTACTGCCAGTAAAGAAGCAGCAAGAAAATTTCTCATTGAGGCAGGAATCTTGTTGCCAAACGGAGAAGTTGCACCACATTTGAGATAAAACTATGGACAAGTCTTTGTATTCAAGGCGCTCCAACCTGGTAATTGGATTTCATGGTTGCGACAAGTCTGTTGTCGATGCCGTAGTTGCTGGAAAGACCGATCTTCTTTCCAGTACTAATGACTATGACTGGTTAGGTAATGGTATTTACTTTTGGGAGAATAACGAAGAAAGAGCTTGGCTATGGGCTAAAGATTTAGCAAAAAGAAGAAATTCGCAAGTAAAAGAACCGGCTGTTGTTGGAGCAATAATAGACTTAGGTTATTGTTTTGACCTTACGGACAGTTCTTATCTTCAGGAATTAAAAGATGCGTATGAGTCTATGGTTGAACTTTATAAAGAGTCAGGATTAGAATTACCCAAAAATACATCTATCGGTAAATCTACAGATTTACTGATTAGAAAATTGGATTGTGCTGTTGTTCAAACAGCATTAACATACAACAAAAAGGCTAATGCCCATCCTTATGATTCTGTAAAAGGTGTATTTTGGGAAGGGCAGGAACTATATCCTAATGCAGGATTCAGAGAAAAGAATCATATTCAGATATGTGTCTGCAATCCAAATTGCATCAAGGGTTATTTTCTTCCTAGAGGTATCAATCAAGATTATCCTAACCCATAATATAAAATGGTGTATCCTTCTTGCCCCATATATCGGGCAAGCGGGACACACCTTTTTCTTTTTATCTTCCTCAGCCTCAAATATTTTCCAATAATTCCTTGCATCTTTCAGAAGAAAAGCGTATCTTTGCAGAAGATTAGCAGCGCTCGGCAATTTGTAAGCAAGCTTATATCACGCTCGCTAGCATAATCTTTGCAGCACGAAAGTTGAATTATTAAAATAAGGAGGCAAATATGACAGAGCTAAGAGATAGATACATAAGATTTGACTGGGCTATCAAGCGTTTGCTTCGCCAAAAGGCGAACTTTGGTGTGCTTGAGGGCTTCTTGACTGTGTTTCTGAATGAACCTATTAAGATTGTTGATATCCTGGAAAGCGAAGGAAACCAGCAACAGGCTAATGATAAGTTCAACAGGGTAGATATCAAGGCGAAAAACAGCAAGGGAGAAATCATTATCGTCGAGATACAGAACACAAGCGAGCTGTATTACCTGGAGCGTGTGCTATATGGAGTAGCTAAAGCTATTACAGAGCATATCAATCTGGGAAATACATACAAAGAGGTGAAGAAAGTATATTCCATCAGCATTCTGTACTTTGATCTGGGAAAGGGATCAGACTACATCTATGTGGGACAGAATAACTTCGTGGGCTTGCATACCCAAGACCATCTGATCATCAGCACCAAGGAGAAAGATACGATAGTGAGGAAATCGCCTTCCGAGATTTTCCCAACTTATATTCTGGTTCGTGTAAACGAATTCAACAAGGTGGCTAAATCACCATTGGAAGAATGGGTTGAGTATCTGAAGAATGGCGTCATCTCACCTGATACCCAATCGCCAGGTCTGCAGGAAGCTCGTGAGAAGCTGAAATACTATTCCATGTCGGATGCAGAACGTTATGCATACGATGAGCACATCAATGCCATCATGATTCAAAATGACGTTCTGAGAAATGCAAGATTGGAAGGTATGGAAGAAGGCAGAGCTGAAGGTAGAACTGAAGGTAGAACTGAAGAGAAAAATAACATTGCCCGCAAAATGCTGGCTAATGGATTGAGCATAGAGCAGATAGCTTTAATTACTGGTTTGACAGAGCAGGAAATTAAAAGACTATAATATAAAAGGTGTATCCCCTAGCCTTTCATCATCGAAGGCTATAGAGGATACACCTTACTTTTTTATCATCTCAGCTGATAAGAAACGATACTATGAACGGATCTTGTAGCCGTGGATGCTGTAATACAAAATGTAGAGGAAGCAAGGGAGACAGAGCCAATATGCCTGCTGAGCACCTACTGCATCCTTCAAACTGCCATAGAGCGTAGGAAGAACGGCTCCACCAAACATCGCCATGATGAGCAGGGAAGAACCAGACTTGGTAAACTTACCCAGATCTGCCATTGCCAATGGCCAGAGAGCAGGCCACATCAGAGAACAACCCAATGCCATCAATGAGATGAAATAGATGGAAATCTCGGCTGGAGTAAGAACCACCAGCAAAGCTCCGGCGATTGCCAGGAACGAACAGAGCTTCAAGGCTACCGCCTGACTGATGTACTTAGGAATCAGGATGATACCGCAGATATAACCGATAACAATACCGATAGGAGCAATCCAGGCATAGTTAGCTGCACCAGGCAAACCCAGGGAATTGGCATAATCTACCAATGTACCGAGAGAAACCGTCTCAACACCTACATAAAGGAACAGCGCCAGACAGCCCAAAAGCAAGTGAGTGAACTGGAAGACAGAGGTCTTGGTTGCCGCATAAGCGCAGGCTGCAGATTCCTCCTCCTCTGATTCATCCTCTCCGGCAGCCTTTACCTCTGGTAATGGAGCCAGGAATGCCAGAACACCCAAAGCCAGGAACGCTACGATGATGATCCAGAATGGCTTGGACAAATCCTCGATTCCGATGAGATGAACATCCTTGCTCAACAGCCATACGATGAACATAGATGGGATTGGCCAAGCCAGCTTGTTGCAGATACCCATCATACTGATACGCTTGGCTGCACTATCCAAAGGACCCAGAATGGTGATGTAAGGGTTGACAGATGCCTGAAGATAGGCATTGGCAGCACCACTCACAAACGAAGCAAGCAGGAACAGTGGGAAACTCTTCTCATCGGCAGAAAGGATGAAGAGATAGAATGCTGCTGCGAAGATGACAAACGACAGCGACATCGTCTTCTTGTAACCGATAGCCTTGATGGTGAGTCCGGCAGGATAACCGAAAATCAGGAACGGAATGAAGGTGGCTGCGATGATGAGATAAGAGGCAGCATTGGAAATACCCAGCGAACCCTGCAATACAGGCACCAGCAAGGAATTAATACCCAGGGCAAAGCCCAAAGAGAAAAACATGATTCCAATGAACGACAATGGAATCGCAAAACTTTTTGTTGGTTGCATAGACTTATATTTTAGTTAGAATTTTGGGCAAAGGTACAACTTTTCTCAATATTCTCCAAAGTTTTATGAAAAAAGTTTTTAAATTTCTTGGTTTTATTGCCTTTTCTATCTAACTTTGCACGTATGATGAAAAGATTATTAGTTTTCTTAATGATGTTCTGTGCCCTATCAACTTATTCTCTGGCACAGAACTGGGTAGGCACCTGGGCCACAGCTCCGCAAACTGTAGTCAAATCATTTATGCCCTATAACAATTGTATGACTAACCGTTCGGTACGCCAGGTGGTAAAGGTTAGCATAGGAGGCGACGTGATCCGCCTCAAGTTGAGCAACATCTATTCGATGCAACCCGTAGAGATCCGATCTATCTACATCGCTCATGCCAAGGATTCCTCCGACATCGATGCCAAGACGGCGCAATACTTCAAGTTCGGCAACAGCTACAAGACCGTCATCCCTGCCGGCAAGCAGATTGTGAGCGATGCCCTGAAGTTCAAACTCAGGAATCTGGAGCGTGTAGCCATCACCATCAACTACACCTCGGCTCCCGAAATTCCGACCGTACACATGGGTTCGCGCACCACCTCCTATATCATGAAGGGAGTAAGCAATGCCCACTCCAACTTTGAAAAGGCATTCCGGGAGAACCACTGGTACAACATCAGCGGCATCGATGTCTATACGATGAGCAACAACATGAGTGCCATCGCCATCATCGGAAACTCCATCACCGACGGAAAATGCTCTACCGACAATGCCCAGAACCGATGGCCCGACGTGATGTCGGAGATGCTGCAGCTGAAGCATAAGATAACCAATCAGGGTGTGCTGAACCTGGGCATCGGCAACAACCGCATAACCGTACCGGGCGGCTTCGGAGCCCTCGCCAAGGAACGTTTCGACAGAGACATCCTGATGCAGAGCGGCGTCAAGAAGGTGGTGATCTTCGAGGGAGTCAACGACATCGGTGCAGCCAGAAGCGGCAGCAGCGAAACCGTAGCCAGGAAGATCATCGAGAGCATCCAGGGAATGATGAAGAAGGCGAAGGCAAGGAAGATGAAGGTTTATCTGGGCACCATTACTCCCTTCAAGGGTGCGGGATATTATACCCACTTCCACGAAGCTGCCCGACTCTATGTAAACGACTGGATCCGCAGTCAGGCGAAGGACGTGGATGGCATTCTGGATTTCGCCAAGCTGCTTCAAGATCCGAATGATGACAGAAGAATGAAGCGGGAATACGCCAGCAACGACTGGCTCCATCCTAACCCAACAGGCTATAAGGCGATGGGAATCTATGCAGCAGACATTGTAAAATAGCCGATATAAAAAACAGCAAAAGCCGCCCATATAAACAGGCGGCTTTTACAATATATAATAATAGGTGTATTACTTCAAGACAATCTTGCAATCATCCAGGCTCTCTACGGTTGCGAGCGCCTCATAACGGATACCCTCCTTACGCAGGAAGTCACCACCATGCTGGAAAGCCTTCTCGATGATGAAGCCCATCGCCTCAATCTTGGCACCAGCCTTCTCGCAGAGATCCATCACACCCTTGGATGCGTTACCGTTGGCGAGGAAGTCATCGATGAAAATCACGTGATCCTCTGGAGTCAGATAGCTGTTGCTCACGCAAACCGTATAGTCACGATCCTTGGTAAAAGAGTGAACCACCGAGGTAATCATACCCTCCATCGTCTTAGGCTGCTTTTTCTTGACGAAGACAACAGGAAGATTGGTCAGGTAACCCACCATGATGGCAGGAGCGATGCCCGAAGCCTCAATAGTAACAATCTTGTTGTACTTGATGTCCTTGAAAAGGCGCACGAATTCCTTAGCCAGGTCCATCATCAGGATTGGGTCCATCTGATGATTTACGAAGCTATCTACTTTTAAGATTCCACCAGGAAAGCAGCGGCCCTCCTGCATAATTCTTTCTTTCAGTAAATCCATTATGACTTGAACTTTTTGGTTATTGGATGCAAAATTACTACTTTTTTCGCAAACAAGAAAGTTTATCGCCCAATAATTTTGTTTTGTCTGCAATTTACCGTAATTTTGCAGCAAAATAACTGGGGGTGAAAGAAGTTAAGGAGTTACCCCCAATAAAAATTATAAGAATATGAATCCATATATCAAGCAATTCCCCGACCTGATGTCGGGCAAGAAGATTATGTATGTTCACGGTTTCCTCTCTTCTGGTCAGAGCGGCACCGTGAAGATGTTGCAGGAACTGATGCCTAACGCCACCTTCGTGGCAGAAGACATTCCGGTGCATCCTGAAGAAGCTGTGGAAATGCTTCAGAAACTGGTAGAGGCTGAGAAGCCCGACCTCATCATCGGCACCTCGATGGGCGGTATGTACACCGAGATGCTGAAAGGCTACGACCGCATCCTCGTGAACCCAGCCTTCGAGATGGGAAACACGATGAGCAGCATGACCGGCAAGCAGGAGTTCCAGAACCCGAGAAAGGATGGAGTAAACGAACTGATGGTTACCAAGGGTCTCATCAAGGAATACCGCGACATCACCGAACGCTGCTTCCAGGACATCACCCCTGAAGAGCAGGCACGAGTTTATGGTCTCTTCGGCGATGATGACCCTGTGGTTCACACCTTCGACCTCTTCCACGAGCACTATCCGCAGGCCATCCACTTCCATGGCGAGCACCGGCTCATCGACAAGGTGGCATTCCACCATCTCTGTCCGGTAATCCGCTGGATAGACGACAAGCAGAACGGCAAGGAGCGCCCTATCGTATACATCGACTTCG
>OGFF01002982.1_pt1 | contig 13562 bp, 9 predicted proteins | sample 1570751 | NCBI WGS metagenome assembly OGFF01 (sample SAMEA2581951, study PRJEB24529) | metagenome | biome: Human gut stool | place: China | collected 2011 | reverse complement strand
GTTTCATGGCGAAGTCCTAAGGACAAGATAACATTTGCTATTGCATGGTGGCATTCGATTTGTATTATGACCGCTGGGAAGCGGAAATAAGCAGAAAAAAACAGAAAGCGCCTGGACATAGTTATCCAAACGCTCTCACAAAGAAAATGTATCTAAGCGCTATGACCGCTAAATCAAGCGCAGAGATGGCACCTGTAAAAGCCGTTTGGATGCTGGTAACATCCTCTCGGTCGTCCGTGTGTGTGTCTACACGCACACACGGATTGCAGGGGTTAATTGAATATTGTTTAAGGCTTGCGTGAAAAAATGGAATTCATGGAAGCCTATTGGTGTTTACTAAATCACCTTATTTATTATACTATATTATTCTCCGCTTGTCAATGTCAATGGTGGTACAATTAATAACAATTTTTTGTTGTGCGTTTTGTGCAATATACACATTGTGAAGCACACAGATAATATTATTTGTTCCAAAAAAAAACATATAAGACAATTAAACTATTGATTTTTAACACATATTATGATATAATCATATATAATAATAATTAGGGCAGATGGTGAAGAAATGGGTTCTGTTTTAGATAAAGGAAATAACAAAAAAAAATGTCAGCAATTCACTTCTCTTGATTTAGTGAATAAAATGCTTGACATGGCAGATTATAATACTAATTTATTTGGGAAAAAAGTACTGGAAAATTCTTTCGGTTCGGGTAATGTCCTGAGGCTTATTGTTTCTAGGTATATAAAAAGTGCAATCTTATCAGATATCTGCAAAGAAAACATAGCGTCTGGTTTAGAGTCTGATATTTATGGAATTGAATTAGATGAGGATCTTTATAATAAATGTATTTATGAACTCAACGACCTGATAACTTCACATGGGATTCGCCCTGTGTCTTGGAAATTATATAACAAAAATGCGCTCAGCTTTAATTATGGTATAAAATTTGATTATATAATCGGCAATCCGCCATACATATCTTATAAAGATATGGATAAAGATACACGAGGATATCTTAGAAAACATTTCAATTCTTGCTCCAAAGGAAAGTTTGATTATTATTATGCTTTTATAGATCTGGGAATTAGTTTACTAAGTGAATCTGGGAAACTTGTACAATTAGTACCGAATAACATATATAAAAACGTTTTTGCTAATGGTTTACGGGAAATGATGATTGATCATATTTCATCTATTTGTGATTACCCTGATCAAAATTTGTTTGAAGACGCTTTGACTTCTATTAGCATTTTTTTATATGATAAAAAGTACAATTTAGATGTTATAAATTATGAGAATGCTACAACTTCTTACAAGTCCGTCATAGAACGTTCTGGTTTAAAAGAAAAGTGGGTGTTCGGGTCTAACAACACTAATGAGAGGATGATTAGATTTGGGGATGTGTTTAATGCTTCTATAGCTATAGCTACTTTACTTAATAAAGCATTTGTCATTGATTCATCTTTTTCGGAAAATGAAAAGATTGAAACTGACGTATTGCGAAAAGCAGTAAGCCCTAAATCACTAAGATCCAAAGTTGAAAAGCAAATCATATTTCCTTACAAGTATGTAGATAACAAATTGCAACACTATTCTAGTGTGGAATTTAATAGTCTTTTTCCTAATGCCACAAATCACTTAAAAAATTTTGAAAAAGAATTAAACAATAGGGATAAAGACAAAGGTTCCAAATGGTTCGAATATGGAAGATCCCAGGCATTATCCCATCTTAATCAAGAAAAGTTGCTAATCTCGTCCATAATTACAAGTCGGGTTGAGGTATACAAACTAGATGCGGACACCATTCCTTATTCCGGCATATATATAACTGTAAGCGACAATAAATATAGCCTTGATGATGCAATTCAAATACTGAAAAGTAATAGCTTTATGGATTATATTCATAATATTGGAATTAGCATTAACGGCAAATCATTAAGAATAACATGCAAAGATATAAACAACTTTTATTTTTCGGGAGGTAAATGAAATGGAAAAATTGCAATATGTCATTGAAGATAGAACGATTGCTGAACTATTAGGAATTCAGAACTTTTCTACCGATGAATCTGCAATACTTGAACTTGTAAAAAATGCTTACGATGCGCGTGCTTCCTTTGTAAACTTGGTGTTTTCGGATGATTCTCTTGTTATTACCGATGATGGAATAGGAATGAATTTATATGATATAAAAAACAAGTGGATGCATGTAGGACAAAGTACTAAAAAGTATAAAGTTGTAACACAAGATAACAAAATCAGAGTATTGGCAGGATCCAAAGGTATTGGTAGATTTGCTTTAGCAAGACTTGGGAATTCGGCTCATGTTTTTTCTAAATCTAAGAATTGTCCCGGAGTACTTTGGGAAACTGACTGGGACTCTTCTTCCGTAGAATTAGATAATAACATAGATACCATTGGAACTAAAGTTGTTATTAATAATTTACGGACAAAATGGAATAAAAAGAAGGTGCAAAAGCTAATTGACTTCTTATCTAAAACCTGTAATGATAATAATATGTCTATTACTATCAATCATCCGGATATTGGCTGCACTAGAATTGAACCATATTTCTCAACCCCTACTCCAGGCGTAAATTGTCAAGCTTGTATAGAGTTATATTACCACAGCAATAATCAGATGTTATCTGTTGATGTAATTTCAGATGAATTCTTGGACTCTGCTAATCAGTATTGTGCTGGTATTAATTTGCAGCATTTTTATAATAATCTTGATATGACATCAGAATTAAAAGACTATGATGCGTGGGAGCTTTCTGAAAATGAATTAAAAGATAACTTAAGAAAGATAGGTGATTTTTCGGCGCAATTTTGTTTTGCTATGAAGCCATCATCCGATGATTGTCAAAAATTCCTTTACAAGCATAAGGACTTACCAGAAAGGATTCAAAAAGGGGTAGTTCTATATAGAAATTCTTTTAGCATAACATCTTATGAGGGAAAAAAAGATTGGCTTGGCTTTGGAAAAAGATCACGTAAATCTCCTGCTGCTGCAACTCATCCGAGTGGAGCGTGGCGTGTTAGAGAAAATCAGGTATCTGGTAAGGTAGAAATTGATAAACAAACCAATTCTCTTTTACAGGATCTTTCAAATAGACAGGGATTAGATGAAAATATTTATTATGAGATGTTTGTTGAGGTGATATTAGCCGGTATTTCTGAATTTGAAAGGTATCGTCAAAAAATTATAAGAATGATCAATTCAAAAAATGTTGATCTGAGTGAGGTGAAAGAAGCTCCTATTAGTCAAAAAGTAATATCAAATCCTAGCTTTGTATCTCAATTATCAGAAGAGGAAACAAAACTTCTTGCACAGGAAATAAAAGCTTATCAAAAGGCCAATTATGAAGCAAAGCAAGAAAGAGATGACGTTGAGACAAGGTACCAATATGATATTCGCATATTAAATGTGTTATCAACTATCGGACTAAAAGCATCTTCAATTGCTCATGAAATGAAAAATGATCGTAATTCTCTTGCGGAAAACATAAATAATATCATTGAAGCCTTAAAAACATTTGGTATGTGGGATGAATTGTCTTCCCCTGAGAACACAAAAAAGTCATATCAAAATGTTCCAAGACTATTAGATGTTAACAGAAGCGTTTGTGACAAAATCTTGGTTTTTATGAATACTATGCTTTCGGAAATCGAAAAGAGGCAATTTGTGGCAAATTATCAGAGTGTTTTTGATATCATAGAACAAATCGTTCGAGTATGGAGAGGCGATTATGCATGGATAAAGATAAATATTGAGATGGATGAAGATATATGCTTTTTTATATCTGAAGACATTATTCAAGTTATTTTAGATAATTTAATACTGAATAGCATACAGCAAAACGCTTCTCTGTCCTGTTTGAATATTATCATCACCGTTGAACAAGAAGGTGACCTTCTGCATTTCATATATTCTGATGATGGAAAAGGATTAGATAAAAAGTATCTTCCTCAACCTGAAAAGATATTAGAAGTGCATGAAACTACACGTAAGAAGGGACACGGACTCGGAATGTGGATAGTTAATAATACTGTTATAATGTCAGGTGGCAAAATTAATACAATAGGTGGAAACAATGGCTTTACTATAGATTTTACTATTGGAGGTTCAAAGTAATGGATACTTACAATCTTGTTTATGTAGATGATGATCCAGATTCAGAAATTCAAAAATATTTTGACAAATATTTTCACAGCGATAGTTACGAGATAGTTTGTCAGGAAAAGATTTTTGATCCTGAGAAGGGCTATGAAAGCTTACTGGAAGACAAAGATATTACAGGCGCCAATATATTGTTGCTTGATTCTCATTTGTTTAAAAATAGAACGGCTCAAAAGAAATTCACCGGTGAGGAGTTAATGCTGGTTTTAAAGAAGTTCTACCCTTTTATTGAAATCATCATTATTTCTCAAGATGAAGAAGAAGGTGATAACTATAAAATATCAAAATATGATAGAGAAGATGGCAAAAGTGGGGTTGAATATTATTCGAAAATTTTCCCTAGTTTAATAGACAAAGCTGTTTCTCATCTTAGGCTAGATCAAAAGCTTGCAGATAAGCTAAAAAATAACGTAGTATGGGATTCAGTTCTTATTGATAAAGTAATAAACAGTTTGAAAGGCGAGAATGTTTATGATGAATTGACTAAAACGGATATTGATAATGTAATTAAAGCATTTAAACAGATACAAAATAAACTTGATAGTTGAGGGGTTAATAATGATTGAAGATTATAGAAATACAAAGTATTGTTCAAAACTTGAAAAGCTAGCTGAAAAAAAGAAAGCTGTTAAGGAACGAATCTTAATAGAACACAGCAGAGCAGAGGATATGCACACATATGTATCAAAAGACTATAAAACAGATTTTCTTAAAGCATACAATTGGAAATGTGCATATTGTGGTGTTTCAATTGATATCATCTCTATTGGTATGTTTGAAATTGACCATTTTATTCCGAAATCTTCAGCACAATTTAATAATTCAAAGGCTAAAGCCGGATATATTGAGAACTTGGTACTATCTTGCCAATTTTGTAATAGAAGAAAAGGTAATATAGAGTTACCTACTGAAGATCACGATAAAATTAATCCAGATGGTACAGGAATATGTAAATCATTTATTAGAGATGATGAATATTACATAAAAATTAGTGATGAATTCTCTAATAACAAATCCGTACAAGCATTTTATAATGGACTTAATTTAGGCTCATCTTTACATCGTATTGATTATTTACTAATGAATATGCGAGGATTAAAAGAAAAAGTTGGTACCTCCTCTCCTGCATTTGGTGGATTAAGTATAGCCATCGATCTTTTACAAAAAAAGAGAAATACTTTCGTAGGAAAGGAAAAGGTTACTATTTGAATTATATGTAAGTAATAGTGGTGCCTCACCATGAGGCACCAATTTCTTTACTCACATCTCCATTTCATCGCCGTCTTCTTCCTGCTCAGGCTGCTCGTCCTGACCCTGAACTTCGTACTGTTCCAGTTCATGGACAAGCGTCCGGAAATGAAAGCGCTGAATATTATACCCGCCGGCGCCGATTGTCTGAATGGTCGCACTGCCGTTCTCTCCGTAAATCACACCGGCAATTTCGCCGTTCTGAACGTGCAGACCAGCAGCGTCGGTTATCCTGCCGACCTTTTCTCCTATGCGCTGAGCCAGATCGAGCATTTTGCTTCTCATTTCGTGATCAATGGTTCGCTCAAGGGATACTCTCCTCTGTTCCGGGTCATTGTACTTGCACATAGCAGAAACGATCGGACCGGCGAAGCTGCTCTTAGCTTCGCTGATGCTGCGGTAATCAAGATTAAGCGATTTCAGGAAGTCTTCCATTGGCTTTCTGGGGAATACGTTGTGCAAATCGTAATCGCTCATTCTGTCCACACGTTCTGCGTATTGAGAATATGCAGGAACCGTCCTGACCGCTTCTTTCCGGGCTGCAAGCTCTTTTGTTCGGAGCTCCTGGACAAAATCCTGGTACTGCTCATAACGATTGCTGAAAAAAGAAATACTGTCCTCTTTCCAGCGCATGAAGAAGTCTTTTATAACATTAGGTATCTGATTTTCCATGAATGCCTGCTGTGCTTCAGCTGAGCGAAGTTCAGCCTGGAGCGCCTGAATTCGTTCTTCTGCTTCCTGGATACGTTTGTTCACGGACAGAATATCGCTATTTTTCGATTTGATCGAATAGTAATCCCAGAACGCCTTGTCATTTCCTCTAAGAGATTCCTCGCTGCAAAGCTCCGGCTTCAGCTTGTAGGTTTTCTCAAATTCGCGTTCTTTTTTCTCCAGGGCGGAAATATGCCGGTTAAGGGTGGATATAAGGCGCTCACGCTTGCCTTTGGCGTCCGCAAGCCGCTGAGAGATTGTTTCTATGCTTAACATAAGCAGCTCCTTTCAAATTACCGAAAGTATAATAATTCTTTTTTCGGTAAGTGTTTTTAAATTATTAAAACAGGTTTTAGATTTATAAATCGGGTATTCTTTTTTCGACTACCCCATTTCTGGCAAAGAAAAAACGCAGCATTTTTCGTGCTGCGGAGAATAGTCCTGATAAAATGTGCAACTCTGGTATTTCGGAACAGATATTGCATTACCTTTGCAAATTCCGTGGTTGGCTCCTGGGACAGTGAGCGCTCAGCAGCGCACTTACTCTCAAAGCTGAGAACGCCGGAATTGACGATAATACGGAATGTTTCAGCACGTTTGGTTTCGCTCCTGCGCCGGAGAAGATGAGAGATGTATTGGCAACTACGCCAATATTCTTTGCACTTGGTCCGCCATAGTAATGCGTTCCCTGCGGCGGATCAGGGGCAGCAGCTTCGCCAGACATGAAATAGGTCTTTATTCCGACGTGCGGAATGCATTCATCACGGTTAAGATGGTGACGCCATAGTCCCTTATCGTAAGTGTCGCTGTAATACCCGTCATGCGAGTAACCGACAGTCAAATTCTCAAGGTCAACGGAACTGCCAATATCAAGGTCTTCAAATTTCACCTCGCTCAGGCAGGTAAATTCCAGAAAAAGAGTAATCGTGCTTCCGTGGCGTAACCCGTTTATTGTCGGGAAAGGAAAACCGTAATCATCTTCAAACTGGTCGGTATCAATTATGTATGCGATAGTGACTGCACTCTTGTTAAAGACTTTGGAATTGGTATCATTAGCGATATCCTGCTCGTCCATGTTCCACACATCATATATAAATGCATCCTGTATACAGCTTCCGCAGTTTAACAAATCTGCATGGATCGCTGTCTTGCCTGTCAACTCAAGCGTAATGCCTCTTTCAGGAACTCCCATATCCTTCGTGCCGTAGGTGTACTGGTGCAGCTCTGACACATCACCGCATTGCGACAGAATACCATTACCGCCCGGTGCAAGGTCTGAGCTGCTGACCGGAAGTTCGAAGAAGCCTTCGAAATATACGAACAGCGCGAGCTGAACCATGTTGTCCAGGGATATAGTCCACTCTTCCTGCGGTATTTCTGCTTCAGACAGAGCCATTTCTATAGCCATTTGGGACTGCTCGACATATTGTTCGAACTCCTCCTCAATGCCGAAAATATCCCTCCAAACGTCTGCACCAACAGTTTCAAGAGTGATAGACAGCTTATCAGCTGTTCGTTCCGTTTCAATCTTGGCGGCACCACTCATATTGGCATTTTCAATTATCGACTTGAGGTTAGACATCTGAAACAGGTTTAAGTTTATTGCCCCTCTGCCGTCAATCATACTACCCCATGAATTGTTGATGTATTCCTGAGCGTCTTCGGCAGTTTCGGGGATATCTCCAAGAGCCTGTTCCATTTGTGAATCAAGATCCGGCGCTTGATTTTGCGTGGTTTTTATAAGGTACTCACGCCCCTGGCGGACATTGTACATTGCCAGGAATTCCGGTAGATAAACTTCACCACCACCTATGCAGGTGTATTCCACCGTCTGGGTACTCCCGTCTGCCGCCGTCACAACAAGTGTCTGGCGGTCTGCCCTCTTGCCATCGTCCAATTCGACGTTCTCAAATGTATAGTTATATTTACTCATCTGTTCCATGGCGCGATGATATAAAAATACTTTCAGTTCTTCGCTGTACTCAGACAGATTATCTATTCCAGTATCATCAGTAAAACGAATGCTGCTGATATCCGAAAAAGAAAGGTCTGTGTCGAAATCAGAGATAAAGGAGTCAAATTCGTCCTGGGTCTTTATGGCACGGAGCTGTCCTGCGTAGTCGAGCATAATATTTTCGGCACGAGATATCTCATCATCGTCGTACAGAATGAGAGAGCTGCCGTCAAAGTTGTTGGTTATCGTGGCTTTGGAAAGGTTCACGGAGAATTCCGGCATGAAGTCGTATACTTCATCTTTCACGTTTGTGTTGATATCGGATTCTATTCCGTTAAACAACTCAGAAATGCTTGTGCGATAGTAATTCCAGTGGTTCCTCAGATTGGTATTTTGTACGATTGCCAGAAGTCCGCTTATCAATGCTATAAAAGCAGTGAAAATAAACAGAATTATGCCAAGTGAATAGAACACGACATGAAGAACAACTTCACGGACTTTATGGCTCTTTGCCGCCTGCGCGACCATCATTATTATTTTCGGATTTACTGCCATTGTAACCTCCAAAAGATAAGAGCAATCTTCAACGTCCTCCACCTCTGCCGAACATTTCAAGGCGTTCCTCGCTCAGCTCAAAACGGACGATAACAGCCTGATTACCCACTTTCATCAGTGCCGTACCGCGCTGACCGGAAGAAATATACTCGCTCTGTGCGTCATTCAGGTCGAACAGTTCGGTTGTTTCCTTTAGCGACTTACCGTCCATTGAAAACAGTAGCTTGAATGTAGGCAAGTCAAGTACGGACTGCCCATAGAACTTAACTTCCGGGTCAAGGAAGTCGTTGGTGGACTGGGTACCCACGATAATGCTTCCTTCATACTTACGGGCGCGTTTCTCAGCATTTTTGAGGAACTCCAGCGACTGCGGACAACGTGGATCGATCATCGTCCAGCACTCGTCAGCCACCAGCATAATTCGTTCCTTGCGGTCATGGGTAATCTGCTCCCAGCACCATGACAGCACATTGAAATACTGCGCCGCAAGAACTGTGCCGGACATCTGGATAAGTGACTTTGTATCGAGCACGATAAATCCGCTGGTGGGATTTATGGTCGTATAGCCGTTCCACAGCCGATGATCCGCGCCGTTGGCTGCTCCCTCGAGATATGTTTTCAAATCTTCATAATAAACGGTATTGTTGTCTTTGAGTTTTGCTTTTTCGGCAATAAGATTATAAAGGTCTGTCAGTGTCGGGAACTGATTGGCTGAATAACCGGACACGTCTGTATCCCAGCTTATACCAAACTTGTGGTACAGCTCTACAAGCGCCTGATCAAGCAGTGCTCTCAGCCGGTCGTCCATTGAGGGAATGTAAAGCCGGAAGAACGTCTGGAGCGTTTTAAGGTGTATAGCAAGGTCGCCGATGCTATCGTTCTCCTGCGGCTCAGCGTTTTCATCGTCTGTATCCGGAGGTACCGGACGTATCTGAAGCGGATTGATAAGTCCACCTTTGCCGCCGGCAACGTCGATCCAATTGCCTTCGAACAGCGGATTATAGCACATATCCTTGTACTCGCTTTCCGGGTCAATGACGATTATCTTTGTGCCGCGGGCGTACTCAGAAGCGATGATGTGTTTTATCGCCGTTTACAGCTTCACCATTATCAATGGGTTCGCTGTTTATGGAAACGATCGTGCCGGGGATATTGGTCAGCTTGGAAAGCCAGCCATAGTCGCACTCTGAGGGATAGTCCGTGATTGCGAAGATACAGCAGTAGTTTTCGCCGAGCCGGAGCCGGTTCATTTCGAAATCAATTCCGATCGGCGTAATGCTTGCCTGTAACGCAGTATTGACTGATATCTGTATTTCTGATTTTTTGTTGTTCATTCCATGACCTTTCTCAGCAGTATTTTTCCATGATAAAATCTATGGCTTCAACAATATCTTCCTTTGCTGCGCCAAAATCCAGAGCCGTCTGGAGTATTTCATCAAGTTTGGAAGCTATATTTTCCTTAACCGTTTTCGGCTGTTCAATCACAATGCTGCCTTTTGTCGAAAGGTGAATATATCCCTCTCTTTCAAGGGACTGATATGCGGTCTTGATGGGAGAATAGGATACCGCATATTTTTCCGCAAGCGACTTATCGAGATATATTCCTTCGCTTCCGCCGTATGAAACGTTGCAGGTGAAATCACGCCAGTTTTCCGGAATGATTTCGGGCTGCTGTGTTGAAATTATGAAATACTCATCAGGGAGCATTCCGACATATTCGAGGTGGTCTTTCAGCTGATCGAATATCTCCTGCTTACTTGCCTGACCAACTGCGCGGCAATATCCGGGCTTATCCGGAATGGGTTCGTACTTGTCGATTTCAATGGTTTTCAGCTTACCGGTATCGGTTATGCCATGGTTTACGTTCATAAAATCCTCCTTTAGATACAAAAAGGCACAGCATAATCAAATTACACTGTGCCTTTAGTTATTCAGTTTTGGGGTGCCTCACCGTGAGGCAGTAATAAATCCGAAAAGAAAAATCAAGGCTTTACCGGCGCGATGTGCCAATCATCGTAAACATTGCCCTTGATATAAATCTGATCGGTTAGTCTTACGGAGAGCTGACCCGCAGGACACCACACGTCGAACACCTCAACATATACGGTATAGTTTTTCTTGTCCGGGAACCATATCGGTGTGAAGTGCACCCGGTCATTGTAGGTCGAGTATTTGTTCTTCTTGAATACGAAGCTGCCGTTGACCTTTTCCAACAACCGATTGTAAAGGGATGTGCTGTGCCGGTTGTAGTTGAACTCCGGGAACAGAACGTTTGCTGTCTGGCTTCCGGTGCAGTATTCTGTATCACCGGAAATATGCGAGTCAACGCTGATCTGTATTCCGTATCCGGATTTCATCGTGTATTTTCCGGTAGAGTTGTTATAAGTCGCAGTTTTGCAGTAGTCTGACGGTGATACGGTAACATCAGCTGACACAGAAACTGAATACGTTTTCTTTTCCAGCTGAATATTAGACGTTGAGATATATACAGCGCCGACATGGAATTTCCCCGACAACCTCTTAGCGGTTTCTGAAGAATAATATTGATTGTCCACACCCCACTTGGTATATGTTATATCTGCGCTTTCATAATCCGAACCAACATAAGGGAAACCGTCCTTGCTGTAAGTCGGACCACCTGTGATAAGAACAAATCTCTTCTGATCTGTTTGCGAGTGCTGTGACCAGCTTGTGCTGCATGACCAAGTGTACCATGTCAGCTCTTCAATATTATCATCTGCGGAAACATACTGTGATATCTTATCCTGGACGGACGACATGGAATAGATTTTCTGCCATGACGGACGTGTGTCGGACACTTTAGGGTCAGGAGGAGTTATTTCCTCAACCTTTGATATATCGGCTTCGATAACCAGCTTTTCACAAAACTCCCCATCGTCATCAATCAGCAGAAGATTGCTATTGCTTGTTTTAAGCGTGATCGTAACACTTTGTGCTCTGGTAGGTGTGTGCCACTGGAACCAGCTCATGGCTTCCTCGTTTTCCGGGCAGTTTACATCAACGGTACCAGATTTTATTGTGCTTCCACCTTTGGTCTTAACGGTGTATGAAATTGTCCCCTTGTGTTCAGAGCCAATATTGATTACATCTCCGTTTTCATATGAGCCAAGCAGCTTATATTGCGGTTTGTACTGCGCTTTGTCATCTTCAGGATCGTAGTCCGGATTATCTACAAAGACCTTGATCTTGCTGTCTTCGTCACAATATTCCGTTATCAGTTCATCAGATGTATATCCATAATAGAATGAAGGAGGACCATTACTGTTATAACTTATCTTATAAACCTCTTTGCAAGATTTGTCAAGGTCTTCCATGGACCTTGGCAGCTCATCGCTGTTATCCCTGATAGAGAATGTAGTATCTCCAATAAACGGAGTATCTCCGAGGTTTTTTATGTTGAAAGAAGTATAAACATCGGTGTCGGTATGATATTGGGCTGTACTGTTACTCTCCTCACCTATATCATCGTCCGGAGGTTCCTCTCCACTCAGGACGCCTATACCCATGCAGCGGATAATGCAGGTGTCGCTGTTGTAGTTGGCATTGCCGTTGTAGTAGTCGCTGCTGGAGGGAGAGTACACCGAAATGCCCAGATCTTTGTTTTCCAGAAATGCAGATCGCGGCAGATTCGAGTGCGTCAGCGGTCCGAGGAGCGCACGTAGGTTATTCGTGGTATTCCAGGCAGCAGTGAAGTAATTCTTCATGTACTTGTTGAGCAGTCCGCACTCCGTAGCGCTCATCGCCCAGTTCTGACCGTTGTACCGGAAGTAGGCGACCGGCTCAAAGGCAATTTTGTATTTGCCCTGGGCGATGTCCTCATAGGTTAGACCGCCGCCGATTAAATCACATAGGTTCTTAAGAAAGTTTACAGAACTTAACGCTTCTTTTATGGCAGCAAGGTTTGAACTATTGTTCACAGATATGATGTCTATGCTAGCAAGTTCGGAAATATATTGCGACTTATATCCACTACCGCTATTAGCTCTGGACATAACAGCATTATTAAACTTTGCCATGTCTGATTCCGAAACGCTGTTATATGTACTATTTACATAGCCCAGCCATGTGGTTTTGGATATTAGTTCATTTCCATCAGAGAAATACTGCATAGCTGAAGCAGCAGATATATTTGCATTTCCGGTAATGTCTATGGTATTAAACACTTTAGCATTGGTTTGAGCATTATATACCGTGACACGAAGTCCCTCGGTGTCGTTAAGCGGCAAGCCGCCGTCTGTGTAGACGCCCCAGTAGTTGTTTGATGTGCCACCCTGAAAGCCTGTGCCGTCCTGATTGCCAAGATTTAGCCCTGCAAAAGCTGTTGTAGAACTAAATGCAAAAAGCAACAATATAGAAGTAAGGCGTATAATTATTTTTTTGAAATTCAAATGAATCCTCCTTTCAAAAAAGAGAAGGTGCCTCATCGTGAAGCACCTATCTATTATATTCGGTTTTTAGTGGAGAACACTCTGTCCACCACCGAAAATTCCACCTTCGTAGTTGTCCGGGAACTTCTGAACATCGGGATTACCATCATTGCCCTGAATCCATCCGAAAATACCATTATAGATATACTCTGTTCCGGTACTGTCAACGAATGTCTGGTTTACTTCCGGATTAGCCGGGAAGCCGTTAGCGTCGGTCTGTATCTCTGCCGGCTCCGTCTGCTTGGCAGGCTTTGTGGTGGTAGTGGCTGCGGTTGTGTACTGCGGCTCTGCTGTTACTTTTGGCAGGTCAGTGCGTACTGTCTGGGCAGGTGTAGTTACCTGCGGCTTGTCGGTCGTGATGGTGACAGCCGGCTGTGTTGCCTTGGTTGTAGCCGGTGTGGTTTCCGGAGCAGTGGTTTTTTCTTTCGGTATGTCGGGCTCGCTGATTTCCTCGGGTTCCGC
>OGFF01002948.1_pt1 | contig 13709 bp, 10 predicted proteins | sample 1570751 | NCBI WGS metagenome assembly OGFF01 (sample SAMEA2581951, study PRJEB24529) | metagenome | biome: Human gut stool | place: China | collected 2011 | reverse complement strand
CGTAGTGCTCACGGATCCAGCCGATGGTGCGGCTCTGCCACTCGGAGTAGCCCTCAGAGGAGTCGATGCAGAGGACATCCACACCGGCCTCCACCAGAGCAGGCACGCGCTGGGCGTAGTCGCGGGTGTTGATACCGGCACCGACAACGTAGCTCTTGTTCTTGTCCAGCAGCTCGTTGGCATTCTTCTTGTGGGAATCGTAGTCCTTGCGGAAGACGATATACTTCAGGTTGCCCTCGGCATCCACCAGAGGCAGGGTGTTGATCTTGTTGTCCCAGATGATGTTGTTGCAGTCATGCAGGGAGGTGTTCTCCGGGGCAGTGACCAGCTTCTCGATGGGGGTCATGAAGGTGGTAACAGGAGCGTCATCGGGGGTGTGGTTGACGCGGTAATCACGAGAAGCCACAATGCCCAGCAGCTTGCCGTTGGGGGTGCCGTCAGCAGTGATGGCGATGGTGGAGTGGCCGGTGCGGGCTTTCAGCTCCAACACATCGTGCAGGGTGGCAGTGGGAGCCAGGTTGGAGTCGGAAACGACGTAACCAGCCTTGAAGCTCTTGACGCGGCGGACCATAGCGGCCTCGTTCTCGATGCTCTGGGAGCCGTAGATGAAGGAGACGCCGCCCTGACGGGCCAGCGCGATGGCCAGCTTATCGCCGGAGACAGACTGCATGATGGCGCTGATCATGGGGATATTCATTTCCAGCGGGCAGTTCTCCTCGCCCTTGCGGTACTTGACCAGCGGGGTCTTGAGGCTGACAGCTGTGGGGACATTCTCAGCAGAAGAGTAGCCCGGCACCAGCAGGTACTCGCCAAAGGTACGGGAGGGTTCTTCGTAAAAATAAGCCATATTCAAACTCCTTTTCTCTTAACGCATCCGCAACGGATCATATCAAACAACATCAAAACAATTTCATGTTTTCGACTTAGGAATTGATTGTATATACTTTACCACAAACCCACGCGGAATACAAACCCCTGCCCCGCCAAACTTTATAAATGTCCTTTGCAGAAAAACAGGCAAATTGACCTAAGGTCATACTTTCCCTCGCTGTGGGCCGATTTCTCCGGATTTTCGGACGCAAAAAAGCCCGTCTGAAACCAGACGGGCTCTTTTGCACACGAAGCGGAATATCGCCTGTGCGGTGTCGGCCGACAGCTGCGAAGGAGAACAGCCGGAGGAGGATGGCGGACACCCGATATTCCAAAAAACAAGAAGAAAAAGATTTCATGATCCAGAAGGGTCTTGCCCTTTCTGTAACCATATTGTAACTCTTTTGAAGGACTTTTGCAATAGCTTTTGTAATTTTTCTGTAATTATTTTTGTAAAGATTCTGTGACAGAGCTTCCGAATTCCAGATAACACTCAAAAGCCGCGTGCTCTTCCCTCCGGCCCAGCACATACCAGCCGTTTCCTGAGGGGGCATAGAACACCTGCACGCTCTGGCCCATCGGCACCTCACGGTGGTACTTGATGGAAGCGAAGGACAGCGGCGCAGCCTCCACGACCTCCTGCGGCAGGGCGTCGCAGGCGATGTCCAGATAGAGGGAGTTGTTGATATGGCCGTTGAGGTCACACATGGAGTAGCTGGCGCGGCGCTCCCCTGCCGCCGTCAGCGGCTGGCTCTTGTGGACGATCTGGGGCAGTTCTTCGGGCAGGTCGTCGTTCTGGAAGTCCGGCATCGTCCAGCCGGGGGTGCGCAGGATGCGCCCTGTCTCAGTATCCACGATCATCCAGCGGCAGTCCACGAGGGCCAGCTTCTCCCCTGTTTCGCTGGTGATGGTGGTCAGCCGTTTCATCGTGCCTTTCTTGAACACCTCGCAGGCCGTGTTCAGGTCGATCTTCTCTGCACGGCCGGGCATCCGCCAGACCCTGAGGGCCTGCTTGCCCACGAGGAATGCGTTGTGGCGCTCCCTGAAAAAGGCGTGGTCCATGCCGTAAGCCCGGGCATGGTCTGCCGACACCTGCTCCACATACCGGAACAGAGCGCTGGGCTTCAGGCAGCGGCGGAAGTCGCTGTCGCCGTCCAGCACGGTCATCTGCTCCGTATAGCTTCTGTATTCACTCATATTCTTTCCCTTTCCTATAAAAAGGGGCTGTACGCCTCCGCACAGCCCCCTCAGGTTCAATACATATTGCGCGTTTTCCTGCGCACCTTGCGCCAGATATTGAAGCAGGCCAGAGCCAGCATCGCCGCCAGCAGCATCAGGAACAGATACCCGCTGCCGCCCTCGTCGTAGCTCTTCATCTCGCTCCACTTCACGTCCAGCTCGCTGTTGACCTCATCGCTCAGGGCAGTGAACACCTCTTCTTTGGCCGCAATGTCCTCGGAGGGGTACGCGATCTCGCTGTACTTGAGGTCCTCATCCAGAATATCCCACACACAGTGCATAGGGGTGGTGTAGCCGATATACTCGATATTGGCCTTGCCGACGTCCGGTTCACACATGAAGTTGATGAACATCTCTGCAGCTTCCTCGTGCTCACTGGTGGCGGGGATGGCCATGCTGTCCACCGACAGCACCGTTCCCTCCTCAGGGAACACCCAGGCCAGGTCGGGGTTGTCGTCGATCATGGTGATGGCGTCGCCGGAGTAGTAGACGCCGACGGCCGCCTCGCTGCCGATCATCTTATCGAAGATCTCGTCCATGACATAGGCCTGCACCAGAGGCTTCTGGGCTTTCAGCTCGTCCACCACAGCATCCACCTCCTCCGTGGTCTGGGGGTTGACGCTGCTGCCGCTCTTGAACGCACCGATGGCGTAGGCGTCGCGGCTGTTGTTGAACATCAGGATGTTGCCTGCATACTTCTCGTCCCACAGGTCTGCCCAGCTGGTGGGGGCCTCGTCTACCAGCTTTGTATTGTAGATGATGCCAGTGGTGCAGAGGGTGTAAGGCACGGTGTAGGCATTCTCGGGGTCATAGTCCCCGTTGCGGTACTCCTCGTCGATGTTCTGGAAGTTCGGGATGTTGCTGTAGTCCAGCGGCATCAGCATCCCTTCGCTTATCATCTTGGCGACCATATAGTCCGACGGGATGATGACATCGTAGTTGGCCGCGCCGGACTTCAGCTTGGCGTAGAGGGACTCGTTGGAATCGAAGGTGGTATAGTTGACCTTGATGCCGGTCAGCTTTTCAAAGGCCGCCACCACGTCCACGTTGCCGGTCCGCTCGCCGTTGCCAAAGAGGGTTCCCTCCACCCGGTCCGCACCGGCCAGCAAGCCCAGCTCCGTATCCGCCACGCCGGTGCCCCGGTCGTTGTGGGGGTGCAGGGATACGGTGACGTGCTCCCGGTACTTGAGGTTTTCACACATGTACTCTACCTGGCTGGCGTACACATGGGGCAGGCTCATCTCCACCGTGACCGGCAGATTGATGATAACATTATTGCTTTCGCTGGGCTCCAGCACATCCAAAACAGCATTGCAGACCTCCAAGGCGTATTCCGGCTCCGTGCCCGTGAAGCTCTCGGGAGAATACTCGAAGCGGAAGTTGCCCTCGTACTCGGCGGCCAGCTTCTTGACCAGTTTGGCCCCGTCCACGGCGATCTGCTTGATCTCCTCCTTAGACTTCTTGAACACCTGCTCCCGCTGGGCAACGGAGGTAGAATTGTAGAAGTGAATGATGGCGCTGGGGGCTCCCTTGCAGGCTTCAAAGGTCTTGCGGATGATGTGCTCCCGGCACTGCGTCAGAACCTGAACCGTCACATCCTGAGGGATCATATTCTGCTCGATCAGGGTCCGCAGGAAGGTATACTCCGTCTCTGAGGCCGCCGGGAACCCCACCTCTATTTCCTTAAAGCCGATCTTCAGAAGCATTTTGTAAAATTCCAGCTTCTCCTCCAGGCTCATAGGGATCACCAAGCTCTGGTTTCCGTCCCGCAGATCCACGCTGCACCACTGGGGCGCTTTCTCAATATGGTCCTTATGCGCCCACTTGAAGTGCTCCCCGGGGGCGGAATAATAGCCTACCGAATACTTTGTTACGTCCATCTTTTGCTCGCATCCTTTTTCTTTCGTCAAAATTTGGATTTCGTGAACGGAACGGGTATGGAAACCGGACATAAAAAACGCCCTGTCTCTCTCCATCGAAAGAGACAGGGCGTAAAAGCCTTGCGGTACCACTCTTTTTGCCTGAAAATCAGGCCCCTCACCGCGATCCAACAACCGCGTGACACTGTAACGGGCATCCCCCGTCCTGCCTACTTTTCTTTCAGCAAGGCCGCTCCGAGGCCAGTATACGCTTCCGCCTGCATTGGCTCACACCATCCGCCAACTCTCTGCATTGGGCACACAAAGCGCTTTCTCCTCATCTGTGCGTTTCTCCTATGGACGGGATTATAGCACCGGGGAACCGAATTGTCAAGCATTCTGTCGTCACAGAGCGGTTTTTTGTTTTTCCAGCGTGGGCACATCCCTCACCACAGGTAGACCCGGGTCTCATAGGGCCGCAGCACATCCGGCTCGCCATTGGGGTAGTTGCAAAGGATCAGTTTCCCCCGGTCCAGATAGAAGCCGTCCGGCGCTTTATACTTCCGGTTCTTGTCACTAAAGGAGCAGATGACCAATATTTTCTGCCGGTCGTCCTGCATGGAGTACTGGTAGAGCCATTTGGAGCCCTTGCTGAACTCCCGGTATTTGCCCCAGCGGACGCAGGACAGGCGCTTGCGCAGGCCGATGGCCAGCCGATAGAAATTGAGGACGGAATCCCGGTCCCCATCCTGCCGGGCCACATTGATTTGCTTATAATTGTCGTTGGCATAGAACCAGGGCTTCCCGGTGGTGAAGCCTGCATTGGGCCCGTCGCTCCACTGCATCAGAGTCCGGGCAGAATCCCGGGAGCAGCGCCAGAGCTTGTGGAGCCTGGCCCGGGGGCTGGCCTTCAGATTGTGGTGAGAATAGTAATAGCGGGTGGCCACATCCTCATACATATCGGCATTTTCAGGGTGCCAGTTCACCATGCCGATCTCCTGGCCCTGGTAGACAAAGGGCGTTCCCTTCTGGAACAGGTACATGGCCGCCAGCATTTTGCCGCTGGCTTCCCGATAATTAGAGTTGCCATAGCGGGAGATGATCCTGGGATGGTCATGGTTTTCCAGGAAGAGCATATTCCAGCCCTTGCCGTCCAGCTTGTCCTGCCAGTTCCGGAAGGCCTTTTTCAGCTTTTTCAGAGAGAACTTCGTGGGGAAGAAATCCTGGAAAAAGCAGTCGGCACACATGGTCTCGTTCTGGATCATCATGCTGAACTCCTGCCCCTTGCCCTCCCGGATGTATTTCAGGGCGATCTTCGGCGTGACCATGGGGGCTTCGGCCAGAGTCATGCAGTCGTAGTTCAGCAGCACATCCTCCTGGAATTCCGTGAGAAATTCATGGATCCGGGGGCCGTGGTTATACATAAAAATGCCCTTGTACACCGGCAGCAGATGGTCATTGGGCAGGCCCTTTTTCTTGGAGATAAAGGTGATGACATCCTCCCGGAAGCCGTCCACCCCCATGTCCAGCCAGAAGCGCATGATCTTCTTGACCTCTTCCCGGACCAGCGGGTTATCCATATTCAGGTCCGGCTGCTTCACGGCAAACAGGTGCATATAGTATTCCTTGCGCACCTCGTCATAGGTCCAGGCCTTGCCCTCAAAGTGGGAATCCCAGTTATTGGGGAGCTTGCCGTTTTTCCTGGCGGGCCGCCAGATATAGTAATCCGTATAGGGTTCAATGCGGCGGCGGCTCTTCTGGAACCACTCGTGCTCATCGCTGGTGTGATTCACCACCAGGTCCATAATGACCTTCATGCCCCGGCTGTGGGCTCCCTCCAGAACTGCCTTGAAGGCCTCCATGCCGCCGAACTGCGGATCGATATCCATATAGTCGGAGATATCATAGCCGCAGTCTGCGCCGGGGGAAGGATACAGCGGTGAAAACCAAATGCCATCGCAGCCCAGGCTCTTGATATAGTCCAGCTTTTGCAGTACGCCATACAGGTCGCCCATGCCGTCCCCGTTTCCGTCGCAGAAGCTTCTGGGCCAGATCTGATAAAAAACCGTATCTTTATACCATTGTGTTTGCTTCATCACAAGTCCCCCCTGTTCCCGTCCATTATAGCTTTTCCCCCGAGAAACGTCAAGGGCGCACCGAGGCCGGTGCGCCCTGAATTTTAGGCAAGATGCATCTTTTTTCGAAGCTTTGCAACAGATTCCTGTATAAACATGGCAAAAATTGTCTTCTTATAGGGGTAGCTGATGCCCCGGATGTGATAGGCGGCATCCGCCATACGGTCCCTGCGCGCGGCCGGGATTTTTTTTGCATTCTCAGTCAGCTTATAAAGCCGCAGCTCGTCTCCGGGAACCGAAGACAGCACATTCCATTCCTGGGGACGCATCTCCCGGCCAAAGCACTCCAGAAGCTCCGCGTTTTCCACCCGTGAGGAGGTGAGCAGGTATTGCTGCCCTTCAAAAGTTTCTTTGGCACCGTAGAGGTCCACACACAGGCTCTCCCGGCCCAGGAAGGACCGCAGCCACAGATTTTCCATCCAGGCATCATACACAGCCCTGGACTCCCCCGGTTCGGACAGCCGCAGCTTTTCCCGGCGGCCGCCCAGCATCAGCGGCACCTGGAAGGTGCTTTCCTTTTTGCTGAAATTGACACCGGCATCGGAAAAGCAGGTGCAGCGGGCCACTCTGGGGTAAAGGAACAGCCGGTTCGTCTCTATGACGAAGGCAATGTGGTATTTCAGCCAGGAGTGCCTTCCCCAGTCCTTGATATGGGCCGGGATCTTCTCAGAAGCGGCGAAATCGTAGTCTCCGTTTTCCGCCAGCCAGGCTGAAAAAGCAGCCCACTGCGCCTTGGTCCACATCTGGCCCCAGGAGCAGGCATACCGGAAGTACCAGTTGTCAAACCCGTCCTCCAACGGCTCAAAGACCTTCTCCGTCAACTGGCTCAGCCGGTGATTATACAGGGCCACCCCGGCGATCTCCGGCTTGTCTGCCACAAAATCATAGCACTCCAGGGCATAGCGGTAAAAGTCCGGGCTGACATAGAGATCGTCCTCCAGCAGGATGATCCCGTCGTGGGCCTGGGTCAGGCCCCCGCATTTCAGGATATGGGCTTTCAGTCCCAGGTTTTTCTCCTGATAAATGACCTGTTTTTCCCCAAAGGGCCAGGAAAAGGCCCTTGCATAGTCCAGTACGTCTGCATTATCGCCCCGGTCAATGCTGATGATGAGCTCTGCCCCCTGAGCAGGGTATTCTGCCTGCAGCAGAGACCCCAGGATCCGCTTTAAGGATTCGATTCGGTTGTAGGCAACCACCACAATGGGAATATCAGCCATGCTTTACCGCTCCTTCCGCAATTTCTACCGCCCGGGCATACCCCTCCGCCCCGGCATCAAAGCTGAATTTTTCGGCGACTGCACGCCGCAGCTTATCCGCCGGCAGAGGCTTTGAAAGCATCCCGTCCAGGCAGGCAGCAAAGGCTTCCGGGTTTTCCGGGTCTGCAATGCGCCCATTTGTCCCGGATGTAAGCACATCATAGGCCCCATCGGCATAGCAGGATGCCGCCACGGGAAGTCCCGCGCAGGCAGCCTCCACCAGGATCAGTCCGAAGCAATCGGACCGGGAGGGCACGGCCAGCACGGAGGCCCGGCTGTACTCCGCCCAAAGCGCCTCGCCCTGCCGGTAGCCCAGCCATTGGATCCGGCCCGCCACGCCCAGGCTCTCCGCCAAGGACTGAATGGCTGCCTGCTCGCCTCCCACATCGTTGCCCGCCACGCGCAGGACACTGGGAACCTTCATTTTTGCCAGGGCCTGCACCAGCAGGTCCAGGCCCTTTTCCCGGGAAATGCGGCCAACATATAGAATCGTTCCATCCTCGGGCTGCCTTGTAAGCGCCAGAAACGGAGCAGTATCCACCGTCAGGTAGGCAATTGCAATGCGCTCCTCGTCCGCGCCCCAGTGCAGCAGCTTCTCCGCGGCCTTTGTGCCGCTGGCCAGGAAGCTGTCTGCCCCGCTGACGATCATCCGCCGGGTCAGCTTCTGCACCGTACCAATGTAGCTCTCGGAGCGCAGCGTTCCGTCGGTCATGTTCACAAAGGGAATTCCATGGGCCTTGGCCCAGAAAAGGGCCTGAACGGCGGAGAAATTGTATTCTCCCGCAATGACAACATCCGGTTTCAGAGCATTCAGTGTTTTGAAAAGTCCTTTGGGCAGATGGACAAAGCGGGTAGCCGTGCCGCCCACCTCGCCGCCTTTGACACTGAGGACCTTCGATTGCAGGAAGTAGGTGTTCTCTTCCGGTTCATCGGTTTCCCAGACCCGGTCTGCCTCGATTTTTCCCGTATAGAGCACGGAAACCCTCCACTTTGGAAAGCGGCTGCGCAGGCAGGCAAACTGCCCGCTGCGATAGGGAGCGGGAATATTGCTGATGATCAAAACATGCTTCATATGCTCTCCTTTGCGGCTCCGTAAATCTCCATCAGCCGGGCATAATTCATCTCCGGTGTCAGGTTTTCCCGGTAATACGCGCTGGTATTGGCCTGCCAGTCCACATCTTCGGTGTTCATAAACTTCTTTACGGTTTTTGCAATGCTCTGGGGCGACTGCTGGTCAAACTTCAGGCCCGTCACTCCGCTGCGGACCAGGCTGCCTCCGTTGCCCAGCTTGGACACCAGCACCGGAGTTCCCACGGAATAGGCCTCCGCAATGCACAGCGGGAATCCCTCGTAGCACTGAGTCGGCAGAATCAGAGCCCGGCTGGTGGCCATCAGGCTGCGGACACGGTCGTTGGGCAGTCTTCCCAGCAGGCGGACATTGCGCAGCTTGTTGTCCTCCACAAAGCTTCGGCACCAGTCTTCCAGCGGACCGTCGCCGCAGAGCAGCAGCTCCGGCCCCTGGTCTCCCAGCAGCCGCCAGGCCTCCAGCATCACCCGGATCCCCTTCAGGTCCTCCAGGCGGGAGGCAAAGAGCACCCGGTCCTGCCGGTCCAGCTCCGGCACCAAAGCTTCCGGCGCAGAAACCGCATTGGGCTTCACAAAAATCTGCTCCGGTTTCAGCCCCTTCAGCCGCAGCAGCTTCTTCTTATTGAATTCCGTCAGGCAGATATAGGTGAGCTTTTTATAGATCCCCGTGGCCCGGTGGAGCTTCATGGACAGCACGCAGCAGAGGGTTTGGGGAAAGCTTCCGCGATAGCATTTGTGCTTCAGCGCACAGGAGAGCCCCTTTTTCAGGCAGTCCTCGCAGACCTGATCATCCCGGTAAAAGGTAGCCCCCGGGCAGAGCAGGCGAAAATTGTGAACGGTCTGCACCACGGCGGCACCGCCGCGCAGGGCCCCATAGTATACGGCAGGAGATACCAGCATCAGCGTATTGTGAACATGGACCACATCGATCCTGTTCTCCCGCACCAGGCGGCGGATATCCCGATAGGTTTTGGGATTGTAAAGGGTCCAAAAGGGCAGCGCCAGCTTTTGCCGGAGGGAAAAGGTTTTCAGCTCCCCATTATCCCGGCTGTAGGTAAGCACCTGATGGCCATGGGTGCGCAGCAGCTCCGCCTCCTGAGCAGCCACCTGGTCTTCCCCTCCGGGAATCTGATAGCGGTTGTGTACGATCAGGATCTTCATTTACTTTCCTCGCAGGTTGGCCTCAAAAATGTAAGTGGTGTTGGTGACAAAATAGCGCTTGAACAGCCGTTTGGGGTCCTGCATCAGCCGATACAGCCACTCCAGATTGTGCTTCTGCATCCACTGGGGGGCCCGGCTGATGTTGCCCGCCGTGTAATCAAAGGCAGCACCCACGCCCACCATCAGGCCTTGCACACGCCCCTGGTGGTCGTGCATCCAGATTTCCTGCTTGGGGGCACCCAGGCCAACCCAGACAAAATCCGGGGCGGCCTCGTTGATCTTCTCCACAATGGCGCCATCCTCTTCCGCGCTCAGTGCGCGGAAAGGCGGACTGTACATCCCGGCAATCTGAATATCCGGATATTCCTCTCGAAGGGCCTTCTCCATTTTTTCCAGGGTCTCCGGGGTACTGCCGTAAAAATAATGCCGCCAGCCCTGAGAAAGCCCCAGGGCGATGGTTTTCAGCATATAGTCCGGCCCTGTCACCCGCTGCATCTTTGCAAAGCCCCGCTTTCTTCCTGTGCTGGACAGAGGGCCGCCGTCCGGAATGGCCAGGATGCCGCCGTTCTGGACCGCCCGGTAGGTCTCGTCCTTCCAGGCGGTGACGGTGGTATGGACATTGGACACGCAGATATAGTCCCCGGACAGTTCCTTCACGTGAGCCTTGGTGAAGGCAAGCAGCCAATCCATATCAATGGCCGCGATATCCACTCCCAGAATGGGACAGACGGGAATGGTTTTCTGATCGACCTTATGGCAAAAATTCTGTTCCAACGGCGTTCCTCCCAAAAAGCGCAGCCGCGCATTTTCTACAGTATACCATTCTCCGATGGAAAAAGCTACCGTTACTTTTTCTCCACTGCCTGACGGCACAGCTCCTGCAGCTGCGCCTCATTCTTCTGGCATTGCAACCGGCTGCACAGGGCCAAATAGCTGTCGCTGCCATGGCGGGCGATAAAGGCCATGATTCCCTTGCTGCCGGTAATGCCTGTGATCAGCAGCGTCAGCTCCTGACCGTCCCCAAAGCAGTCCGTCAAAAATGGAATTGCCCGGTCCAAAGCCGCCGTCATCTGTCGGATTTTTCCCTGACGGCTTTCCAGCTGACCGTCAAAGCGCGCCTTGAGGAAGCGTTCCAGCGCCGCCCCGTCGCCGCACCGGGCCTGCTTTGCCTCCAGCCCCCACTGCTCTATTTTCCGCAGGATGCCCTCTGCGGCAGTAAGGCTGTCCGCGCTTTCCAGGCGGAACTGCCGCTTGGTCTGCAATGCGTTCCGGCGGGCAGCCAAAAAATCCTCCAGGGACCCATTCTGCCGGAAGAAGGCCTGCATGGTCTCATGCAGGGCAACGTCCAGGGCATCCTCCCGGCCATAGGCAGCCGCATAGCGCCGCAGCTGCTCCAGGATCAGATTCACCAGAGCGAACCGCTCCGTAAAGTCCCCTGCCTGAGCCATGGCCTTTCTGTCGGCCAGAAAGGCCGTATCCGCCTCCCCTGCCAGGATTTCCCGGACTCCATAGTCCCTGCCGTAGCTTCCATACAGGCGGTAGTAGTCATAAAAGTCCCGGCTGGTCTCTTCCAGATTCAAAAATTCCCCCACAAGGGCTTCCTCCACGGGAATGCCCAGGCTTTCATAGCTCTGCAGCAGCCGGGACAGGTCCTCCCAGCCCCGGGCCGTCACATAGTGCAGCGCATTCTCGTCCCGGCTCACATGGTAGAATTTTTCCGGCTTCAGCGCCAGATAGGAGAGAATCGCGCCGTGAAGGCCCGCTTCTGCGCCATAGGTCAGGAAGGCCTGCTGCGAGGCCTCCACAGGGATATTGCGGATGCGGTCCAAGGTCACAATGTCAAAATCCCGGACGGATTTATTGTACTCCGGCGGATTGCCTGCCGCCACAATGAGCCACCCCTCCGGCAGGGCATGGTTGCCGAAGGTTTTGTTTTGCAGAAATTGCAGCATGGTCGGGGCCAAGGTCTCGGAGACGCAGTTGATCTCATCCAAAAAGAGGATGCCCTCCCGCTTTCCTGTCCGGTCCATAGCCTCGTACACGGCGCCGATGATCTCGCTCATGGTGTACTCCGTCACGGAAAAATGCCGCCCGCAGTAGTCCCGCTCCGCAATTTTCGGCAGTCCCACGGCGCTCTGGCGGGTGTGGTGCGTCATGGTGTAGGCCACCAGGGGAACCTGATCCTCCCGGGCCACCTGCTCCACAATGGCAGTCTTTCCCACGCCGGGAGGCCCCATGAGCAGCAGCGGCCGCTGCCGGACCGTTGGGAAGCAATACTTTCCCTCCCCGTCCTTTTGCAGATACGCCCGCAAGGTATTGCGGATCTCTTCCTTTGCCTGCTGGATGTTCATCATTCTCTCCTCATTCCAATACCAGCGTCTTTGCCCATTTGGGCACCAGTTCCGGGTGCTTCTGGGGTCCTGCCAGGACAAAGACCGTCTCATAGTCCGGCTTATGGGGATAGTAGCCGTCCCCGTCCGTAAAATAGAGCAGCGCTCTGGGCCTGGGCAGCTCACCCCGGGCGCGCATGGCCTCAATCTCCCGGAACACCGGCGTGAAATCTGTGCCGCCCCTGCCCTTGATTTTTATATTTCTTCCATAGGAAAGCCACTGCTCCCGGTTTGTAATGACCGCCTTGTCCTGTAAGCAGCAGTCGCACTGGAAGAAAACCGCCTTCATCTTCCGAAAGAAGTTCTCCTGGGTGCTGAGAATACCGTAAACCTCCTCCAAAAAGCGGCGGACCAAAACCGCATCGCAGGAGGCTGAGGTGTCAATGGCGATGGCAAAGGCATCCAGGCGGCGAACCTCCTTGTATTCCAGAGGCTCCAGCAGGGGCATATTGCCATAGCGCTCCATTCCCAGAGTGTAAAACCCGTAGTCAAAGCTGTCCTCATCGGTTTCCAGCTCCTCCCTTGGCACGGTAAACCGGCGCAGGTACCGGCGGAAGTCAAAAAGCGGGTCTTGCAAATCTCCTGGGTTTTCCTCTCCCTCGCCGCTGCTGCAGCCCCGAGCCCCCTGCCCCAGGGCATCTCCCCCGCCGGACAGGCCCTCCCATTTTCTTGCAAGGTCCTCCGGAAGATCCGGTTTCCACAGGCTGTGGTCGTCAAAGGCCGCAGCCTTCCGCAGCTCTGCCCGGTCAAATTCCGGGAGCCTGCCCAGAATCTGCCAGGGCGTGCCGCTGATTTTGGGCAGCACCCGATCTCTGGCCGGATTTTCCGTGTGCAGCCGGGGCTGCTCCAGGTTTTCAATAAAGGTTTCCGTCCACAGGTCACAGGCAAGGCCCCAAGCTTCCGGGTCTACCCTGTCCGGCAGGCGGATGTGCAGAAACAGGCAGTGGAGCAGCATATGCAGATAGCCCCGCCGAACCTTTGCCGGATTCTCGGCATACATTTGGGTTAGGTCCGGCGGGACGAAAAGCGTCCTCCCGTCCGTTCCCAGGATTCTGCCGTCTTTTTGGGGCAGCAGGGCAAAGGCACCGTTCAGGCCGGGGTACAGGCCGCACAGCTCCGTGCGGCAGGCTGTGAGAATTTTTTCATTTAAGGATTCCATGGTACCTCCTACCAGGAAAAATCCCGGTCCCGGAAGCCGAAGCGTTCCTTTTTGCATTGCAGCAGCCAGACGGTGATCTCCGGGCGGTCCATTTCCATGGCCTCCGTCAGAAATTCATCCACAAGGGGCTGTGGAAAAGGTACTTCCTTTTCGAAGCGCTCCAATTCCGTCACCCGGTTTTCTTCCATCAGTGCCGCCACAGTGGGGCGAACCCGGCTGCGCAGATAGCTGCCATAAAGCTCCCGCTGGTCCTCTGTCGCACTCCCAGAAGTGAAATAGCCCCGTAGGGCAGCCGCAAGACGCACACTCTCCCGGGAGGCTCCCCGGAATTTTTCCAGCAAGGCCTGCCCGGTCAAATCATTGTGGGCCAATACCTTTTCCAGCCGCACGACCTCTGATTCCGACTCCCGCCACATGGCATCCGCCCCCTTCTGCATCCATTATACCCCCGGACACGGTCTCATGCAAGCACGAAAACCCCCGCTGCTTTTCGGCAGCGGGGGTTTCCTGCAAAAGGAATAGAAAGAAGAGAGGTAGAAAAGAGGATCTACGGA
>OGFF01002928.1_pt1 | contig 13757 bp, 9 predicted proteins | sample 1570751 | NCBI WGS metagenome assembly OGFF01 (sample SAMEA2581951, study PRJEB24529) | metagenome | biome: Human gut stool | place: China | collected 2011 | reverse complement strand
AGCCACCGCCGCCCTGGCGGCTCAGCGCCTCGCCAAGGCCCTGCAGGCGCGGCATGCGGTATTTCAGGGTGGCCAGCTCAGTTTGCAGTTTGCCCTCGTTGGTGGTGGCGCGCGCACGGAAGATTTCCAAAATCAGCATCGTGCGGTCCAGCACTTCCACCTGCAAAGCCGCGCTCAGGTTGCGGATCTGGCTGCCGGTCAGCTCGCCGTCAAAGATGGCGGCCTCGGCATCGGTATTCAGGCATACCAGGCGCGCTTCCTCCACTTTGCCCTCCCCCAGAAGGGTGGCGGCTTCGGGGGTGCTGCGCTTCTGGCACACGGTAGCAACGGCCTGCATGCCGTTGGCTTCCGCCAGGGCGGCAAGCTCATCCAGGCTGCGCTGGGCGTCAAACTTGCCCTGGTCCAGCGCCAGCAGCACAACGCGCACCGGCGGGCGCTCGCTGTCCAGAGCCTTCTGCCCAACAGGGGCGTCCTCTGCCGGGGCCTGGGTAGCGGTAAAGTCCAGGGTGATGGGGTCCTTCATTTCGTCCATAGGGGTCCTTTCTGGCCGTATTCGGCCAGGTCAGCAAAAGTATGGGGCAGGTGAGTGAATGTCAGACGGTTGTCTCGGCATTCTCCGCTGGTTCCGTTGGTTCTGCCTGTACAGCGGGGGCAGCGGCTGCCGGTTCATCGGATTTCTGGCTGCTGGGGTTCAGCAGGTACCAGGCCAGGCAGGGCACCTCGGTGCCGTCAAAGCGGTGCAGAACGGTATCGTGGTCATAATGGAAGCCGGTCTTGGCCAACACGCGGCTGCTTGCCACATTCTGGCTGGCGTGGAACCCGGCCAGCCAGGGCGCGCCAACCGTGCCAAACCAGTAATCGCGCACGGCAGCGGCGGCTTCGGTGGCATAGCCCTGGTTCCACCACTTTTTGCCCAAGGAGTAACCGATCTCATACATGCCGCCCAGCAGCTCGGTTTTCACGTTTTTCCAGGCATAGGGCTTTTCACGCTCACAGGATTCGGCGGGGGCAATGCTGATGTTGCCCATCAGCACACCGGTCACTTTATCGCAGATGCCCCAATCATAAAAATCCGGGCGGTCATATTGTTTGACGATCTCGTTCAGATATGCCATCGTTACCACCCAGTCACGGTGTGGCTCCCAGCGCAGGTAGCGGGTCACTTCCGGGTCATTGGCCCAGTTGCCAAACATCATTTCGCAGTCGTCGGTTGTCATACGACGCAGGACCAGCCGCTCGGTGGTCAACTCTTGTGTGCCGCAATGCTTCATCTTGATATACAACCTTTCCTTTGCAGTAGTTATGCTTGGCTGTGCAGCAGATACCGCCGCACAAAGCCCATAAAGATCTGCCACAGCTTGTACAGCTGGGCACGGTAAATGTTACAGTAAATAAACAGGATTGCTGCAGTTAAAACAAACTTGATGATAAAATTGTGGGCGAACACCACGCCGATCACGGCCACACCCACCGCCAGCAAAAAGCCGCAGATCGTCCGGCTGAAGCTGGGGATGGTGCGGTAGTAATACTGCCCGGTCACAGTGCGGTACAAAAACATCGTTGCATTGGCCGCTACCAGGCCGACCGCGGCACCCATTACGCCAAAACGCGGCACCAGCACGGCGCACACGGCAATGTTGGCCGCAACGCCCACGGCGGTTCCAATCGTATCCTGGAACGGCTTGCGGGCAATGGTGTTGCCGTACACCGTGCCTTCGCACAGGATGGAGAACACCACGGCCAGCATCATCAGCGGAAAGTAGGGCAGGCAGGCCGATTTGGCCGGGAAGATGATGAAGATGATATCCTCAAACATGACCAGCAGACAGAAAAAGCCGAAGATCAGCAGGTTCAGCAGATCATGGATGCGGCCAATGCGCTCCTGCTCGGTGCGGTAATGCGCGTAGACATAGGGGCCCCAGTAGGTGGAAAAACCGGCCTGAATGGTGGTGACAAGCTGGGCCAGGGTGTAGGCGAAATCAAACGAACCCTGCTCCGCCGCGGGGGCGTAATTGCCTAAAAAAGAAAGGCAGATGGCGCGGTACAGCGGGATCAGGATGGCCGCAGGTGCCAACACAATGCCGTAAGGCAGTGCCGCCCGGTAAATGTGGGCATAGGGGCGCAGGCCGCGCACAGGGGCCTCTTTCGTTTGACCTTTAGAAGCCCGCCGCCAATAGAACACTGCGACCCCCGCAAAGCTGCACACCGCACCCAGCACAAAAGCGCGGGCGTCCTGGGTAACAAAGCCGGGCAGCAGGTAGATCAGGTTCAGGCAGGCCTGCATCCACAGCGTTTCGGTGGTGTAGGCACGCACATTGTTTTCCAGCCGGAGCAGCACGTTGAGGTAACGCACCAGCATGTACAGAGCAGCGTTCAGGAACAAAAACGGCACCAGCCCGGCACCGTTGGCCCCAAGGCCAAAGGCCGCCGCCAGCGGCTTGGCGAAAAAGATGCTGCCGATGCCGCCCACCAGCAGCATGACCAGCACCGAAAGCCGGGTACACGCGGCAAACATGCTGCGCCCGGTGGAACCGGCAGGCGGTTCGTGGTAAAAGCGCAGCAGGCTTTGGTCCAGCCCAAGCATGCCCACATTCATCAGCGACATGGTGTATGCCATGAAAGAAGCAGGAACGGCGTAGCTTTCGGCGGGCAGGACGCCCTTGATGATAAGCGCTGCGCCGGAAATGCCAAAGCCAAGGTAGGTGGCAATGGAGTATTTCATCACATTTCCGGCAAAGCTTTCAGTTTTTTTCGGTTCAGACATGGCAGGCTCCCATTTGCAGCGGGCGCACCGCAGCGCGCCGGAAAAACAACTTTATTTTACATATGGCCGGATGCGCGCTTCCATGCGCTGGATCTCCTCCGGCGGGATATAGGCTTTGTCCACATAACCGTAAATGCGCTGGGCAAAGTTGGCCAGCGGCGGGCAGAAGGCAAACACCCGTTTGGGTTCCCACTTGTGGCGGTACAGCATGTGTACCCCCGCCAGTGCGCAGAACTTGAGCAGGTTGAAGTGCGGTGTAAAGCCGGGCCCCATCGGTTCATCCCGCGGGGGATTTTTGTACACTTCCTCCAGCAGGTCGGCCATCCGCTTGTAGGCCGGGGCAGGGGAGGGGTCAAAATAGCCCTCAATCACATCCCGTGCAATTGGGAACGGCGGGTTCGGCTGCGCCATAGCAGCGGCAAACTCCGGGTAGCTAGTCACATAGTGAGCATCCTTGTAGATGACGGGGTCGTACTCGTGCTCGATGGGCACCGGGCGCAGGATATGGCAGCTTTTGCCCGCCATGTATACTTCGGCCACAGCGGTGCTCATCCAGATGGAGATGGAATCCGCCGCCACAATCCACTGCTTGACGGAATCCGCAAAAATCACATGGAAGTTGGAGCGTTTGGCGGCCAGCTCGTCCAGGGCTTTGCATTTCCATTCGCTGGGGTGGCGGCGGTATACCAGTTCCACCTCCGGGTGGTCACCCAGGTAGCGGTCAAACCAGGCCAGCGTTTTTTCCATCGAAACGCGGTTGGTGCGGGCAAAGCCGGAAAAATCCGTTCCCGCCATTTTGGAAAGCTCGGCCACTTCCTGGTCGGTCATGCTGGCATAGCCAAAGCTGGAAATGTACAGGTGCAGCTGTTTGGCGGGGTCAAGGCCGAATTCCTTGCACAGGGTTTCCTTATCCTTAAAGTAGCCCTTGAACTCCGGCCGCAGAAAGTCCATCATCACAGCGCCGGTCACGGGGGTGTTCTTGGCATCCATGCCATGGGCCTGTAACCGCTGGGCAGTGCGCTGGCCCCAGCAAGTCTGCATGCAACGCTTGGCGTTGCCGTTCATGTTGAACCAATCGCCCTCCTCCTGCGTGTCGGAGAGCATCTGCTCCCAGTGCAGGTTGACGATCTTGTTGCATCTGCCAATGTTGTTGTACACATGGCTGTTGATGGCTTCGTTGTCATACATGCAGCTGGCAACCAGAACTTCCGGCTTGTCTTTGCCAAACAGGCGCAGATCTTTGGCATCCAGCAGCTGGCGGATGCGCACGGTGTAGCCGCGGCGCTCCAGCTCCAATTTGAGCAAAAGATCGCTCTCATATTCCCGAACGGTGTGTTCGTACAAAATCAAAAAGTCCAGTGCCACAGGGAACCTCCTTTTTGGGGTGGGGCAGCATCAGCGCTGCATATCATCAAACAGTTCGGCTGTCCAGTCCGGCAGGCCGTATTTTTCGTCCAGGTGGAACCCGTCAAAAAACTGGGTGTCATCATCGGTAATGCAGCTGGTGCCCCATTCGTAATTCAGCACGGTAAAATTCTGCTTTTCCAACAGCGGCAGAACTTCGTCCTGCATCACGGCGGTAATGCCAAAGGCATCGCATACCTCGGTGCGCACATTGGCGGCCATGGGGGGCAGCACAATGGTCAGCTCCACGCCGCGGTCTGCGCAGCGCTGGGCCATAGCCAAAAACTCCGCCAGCTCGGTTTCGTTCAGTGTCCAGTTCTGGCAGCGGGTGGTGATCAGCGCCGGGTACTCATACAGCTTTTTGTGCAGCGGAATCGTGTTCCCGGCATCATCCAGGTAATCCGCCGCGGTCCAGTCGCCGGATTCAATGGTGTCCGGCGTGCCCTTTACGGTGTCCATAAACACGGTCAGGGCGTTCACGTTGTATTCCAGGTTCAGACAGTAGGCCAGCGGGTTACGCAGGGTAGCTTCCAGTGCCGAAAAACGGTCGGTGTTATAGCTGCTGTTTAAGGTGTAGAACGAAAGCTCAAACAGAATGCGGTCCACCTGGTTGCCGGAATCCAGCACATAGTTGGCAAGGTCCACACATTCCTTCAGGGAAGCACCGCCAAAGGCCAGGTTCTGCCAGCTTTGCCCGGTCAGGGAATCCACAAGGTCCATATCAAAGTGGGCCAGGCGGCTGTCCCCGATGATCAGGTTGGTGCCGGGGCTCTGCTCATAGGCGCGCACACGGGCCACCGGCTGGCTGGAAGAGGCTGTTTTTTTGATGCCAAAATAATTGTTTGGCTCAAACGCCACAAAAAAGGCAAACCACAGATAGACCGGCACGAACAGCAGCGCCAATTTTTTGATGATATGCTTCACGCCGGAAATCTCCTTTTTTCCATAAGATTAAAACCCTGCATAGGGGCCGAACGCGTTGGCGTTAAAGCCGCCGCTCTGCATGATGTACCCCACCAGGATAAAAACGATCAAAACAACATACAGCGCATTGCGGTGCTTGGCGCTTGCCAGGGCAACCTCAGCCGGTTTGTTTTTGCAGGCAAAATTGCGCCGGTGATCCAGCCAGATGCCAAGCGCCAGCGCCAGCGCAGCGAACGCCCAATAAGCCGCTACCATAATGGTATTGGCGTAAAAGCCGGTATACGCTGTGCTGTACAGCTCCCCGGCAAAGCGGGCGGGGGACCAGCTGTTCATCAGGCAGCGGCCCAGGTAGACGAAAGCATCGCCAACGCCCAGGTTTTCGGCCATGCCGGAAAGGTTGCCGGACCCCACGCGGAAGAACACCATGCTGATGGTCCACAAAACAAACACCACAACCCGCTTGCCCCACAGCACACGGGCCGGGGTGCCGCGCTTTTTGGGTTTGCCAAAGCGGCGGTGCAGCAGCTCTTCGCCCACGCGGTAAACCGCCTGCAGCAGACCCCAGATGATGAATGGCGCGGTGCTGCCGTGCCAGAAGCCGGAAGCAAAGAACACGCAGAACACGCACAGCTCGGTGGGCAGGCGGCCAAAGCGGCCAAGATCTGCCCAGGCCAGCGGCATAAAGAGATAATCCTGCAGCCAGGAAGAAAACGAGATGTGCCAGCGGCTCCAGAAGCCGGAAAAGTTGGTGGCGTAAAACGGGGTCTTAAAGTTTTCCGGCAGGTCCAGCCCCAGCACAAGGCCGGTGGCACGGGAAATCTCGGAATAGCCGGAAAAGCTGAAATACAGATAAAAAGTGTACATCACCGCGGTCAAAATCAGCATGGGGGCGCTGTAATCCGCATAGTGGGGGAAAACCATATCCACCACCATGTTCAGCACATCCGCCACGGCAATGTATTTGAACAGCCCCAGCGCATATAGCCGCAAAGCGCGCACCGTGCGGGCGGCATCAAAGCGGTGCTCGGCGCTCAACTGCGGCAGCAGCGCACCGGCGCGGCAGATGGGCCCCTGGGTGACGGTGGCAAAAAAGTTGAGGAACAGCGCCAGCCGGATAAAGCTGGTTTCCACCTCGCAGTCGCCGCGGGTGGCGTCGATCAGGTAGGCGATTGCGGCAAAACTGGTAAAGCTGATGCCCAGCGGCATGGCCACCGCGCGCCAGCCGTGCAGCACCCCGCCCAACAGGCCGTTATACTTAAAAAAGGCCAGAATGCCCAGCATACCGATCACGCCAAGGCGCAAAAAGGCGGTTTTGTGTGCGCCGCCCCGCCAGGCAAGGCCGCGACCGCACAGGTAGGTGAACACCGCCAGTGCAATGGTGACCGGCAGCATGGCCGGCATGGCCAGCGCATAAAACACCCACGAAGCCCCCAGCAGAAACACCGGCTGCATGCGCACCGGCAAATGCAGGTAAACGGCAGCCACAACCACCAAAAATGCACAGTATTGCAGGCTTTGCAGCCCCATGAGCGCAACCTCCAGACCTAATAGGAGCGGTACCGCACAACGCACGGCGTGCCGCAAAAAATCCACAGGCAGCAAGGATAAAATAAGACCGCCTGCACCCGCAATATGGCAAAATGGCGCAATATCACAGATTAACTAAACTATTATACCTGTTTTGCCTACTAATGTAAAGTGGGCCGCCCCGCGGGGGCAAAATACGCACGAAAAAACGTAAAGAATATTGTTTGCACAGCGGCAACAAAAGCGGCGTTAAAATGTGATAACAAAGGGCAAAACGCGGAATAAAAAGCAGGCCTACTAGGTGTGATAAGTTTCCTGGAACGGTTGCACTGAATACGTGAAAATGATATACTATCATAGTAATAAGAAATAGGCTGGGTGTGTACCAAACTGTCCGGCGGTTGAAATGCTGGTGGGACGGACAGTTTTTGCGGGACTGCAAGCAGGGTTCCGCTGCAGGCTTACGGGAGTGAAAAATATGAAAGTTGTAATTCTTGCCGGTGGCTATGGCACGCGCATTTCGGAAGAAAGTAAGTTCAAGCCGAAACCGATGATCGAAATCGGCGGTATGCCCATTTTGTGGCATATCATGAAAGAGTATTCTTACTATGGCTTTAATGATTTTGTGATCTGCGCCGGGTACAAACAGCATATGATCAAGGAGTGGTTTGCGGATTATTTCCTGCATACCAGTGATGTGACCTTTGACTTCACCCAGGGCAACAAGATGATCGTGCATGACCAGCACGCCGAGCCGTGGCGCGTGGCGGTGGTGGATACCGGCCTGAACACGATGACGGGCGGCCGCATCAAGCGGGTGCAGAAATATATCGGCAACGAAACCTTTATGATGACCTATGGTGATGGCGTTTGTGATGTGAACATTGCCGAACTGGTCAAGTTCCATAAGCAGCATGGCAAGCTAGCCACCCTGACCGCCGTTGTGCAGGAACAGCAGAAAGGCGTGCTGGATATCGGCCAGGATAACACTGTACAGGCCTTCCGCGAAAAGAGCATCAACGATGGGGCTATCATCAACGCGGGCTATATGGTGCTGGAACCGGAAGTGTTTGATACCATCAGCGGCGATGATACCATTTTTGAGCAGGCCCCGCTGCGCGAGCTGGCAGCCAAAGGCCAGCTGATGAGCTATGTGCACCGCGGATTCTGGCAGTGCATGGATACCGAGCGCGAAAAAAGTATGCTGGAAAAAATGTGGGCGTCTGGCTGTGCGCCCTGGGAAGTGTGGAACCAACAATGAACTTGGAATTTTACCGCGGCAAACGCGTGTTTGTAACCGGGCATACCGGTTTTAAGGGCAGCTGGCTCTGCCGCATGCTGGTGGGGGTCGGTGCGGTGGTAACGGGTTACAGCCTGGAACCGCCCACAACCCCCAACCTCTTCTCTCTGGCAGGGCTGGAAGGCAAAATGACCAGCGTGATCGGTGATATCCGCAATTTTGCCGCCCTGAAAGCGGCCTTTGATGCCGCCCAGCCGGAAATTGTGCTGCACCTGGCGGCTCAGCCCATTGTGCGGGACAGCTACAAGGACCCGCGCTATACCTATGAAACCAATGTGATGGGCACCGTGAACCTGTTGGAATGTGTGCGTACCGCCCAAACTCCGCCGCGCTCTGTGCTGAACGTGACGACAGATAAGGTGTACCAGAATAATGAATGGTGCTGGGGCTACCGCGAAAACGAACCGCTGGACGGCTTCGACCCCTACTCCAACAGCAAAAGCTGCTCGGAGCTGGTGACCCACAGCTATAAAAACAGCTTTTTTGCGGATGGCAGCGTGGCCATCTCCACCGCCCGCGCGGGTAATGTGATTGGCGGCGGCGATTTTGCCAATGACCGCATCATCCCAGACTGTGTGCGTGCCATGGCAAAAGGGGAGAGCATCGGTGTGCGCAACCCGTATTCCACCCGCCCATACCAGCATGTGCTGGAACCGCTGGCGGCGTACCTGCTGATCGCCCAGCGCCAGTATGAGGATAACCGGTACGCCGGCTATTATAATGTCGGCCCGGATGACTGCGACTGTGTGACGACCGGCACCCTGGTAGACCTGTTCTGCCAGGCATGGGGCGATGGTGCTGCATGGGAAAACCGCGCTGAGGCAAACGCCCCGCATGAAGCAAACTTTTTGAAGCTGGATTGCAGCAAATTGAAATCCACCTTCGGCTGGAAACCGCGCTGGCATATGGCGGAATGTATGCAAAAGACCGTTGCGTTCAGCAAGGTATGGCTTTCCGGCGGGGATATCCCGGCGGAGATGGACAAAGAAATCAAGGAATTTTTGAGTGAGTAAGGGAGCAGACGATGGCAAATTGGAGCAATGAGGCCGAAGCCCGCGAGCAGATCAAGGCGCTGGTGGCAGAATATTACCATGACTTTAAGGAAAAAAAGGCGGATTTCAAGCCCGGCGACCGCGTTACTTATGCATCCCGCGTGTTTGATGAAAAAGAAATGTGCGCCCTGACCGATGCAACGCTGGATTTCTGGCTGACCACCGGCCGCTTTGCGGATGAATTTGAAAAAGAGTTTGCCAAGTGGATCGGCGTAAAGTTCGCCAACCTGGTCAACTCCGGCTCCTCCGCCAACCTGATTGCCTTTATGGCGCTCACCGCCCCGGAACTGGGCGACCGCCAGATCAAAAAGGGCGATGAGATCATCACTGTGGCATGCGGGTTCCCCACCACTGTCACCCCGGCGCTGCAGTATGGCGCTGTGCCGGTGTTTGTGGATGTGACCGTGCCGCAGTACAACATTGATGTGACCAAGCTGGAAGCCGCTCTTTCCCCCAAGACCAAGGCAGTCATGATCGCCCATACCCTGGGCAACCCGTTTGACCTGTCCGCCGTCAAAGCCTTCTGCGATGCCCATAACCTCTGGCTGGTGGAGGATAACTGCGATGCCCTGGGCACCCAGTACACCATCAACGGCGAAACTCGCTTTACCGGAACCTGGGGCGATATCGGCACCTCCAGCTTCTACCCGCCGCACCACATGACGATGGGCGAGGGCGGCTGCGTGTATACAAACAGCCCACTGCTGAACCGCCTGATCAAGAGCTACCGCGACTGGGGCCGCGACTGCATCTGCCCGTCCGGCCATGATAACTTCTGCAGCCACCGCTTTGACGGTCAGTATGGCGAACTGCCCGCAGGCTATGACCACAAGTACGTTTACAGCCACTTTGGCTATAACCTGAAAGTGACCGATATGCAGGCCGCCATCGGCTGCGAGCAGCTGAAAAAGTTCCCCAGCTTTATCGAGCGCCGCCGCCATAACTGGGACCGCCTGCGCGCAGCCCTGGAACCGGCCGCCGATAAGCTGATCCTGCCGGAACCGGCCGCCAACAGCCGCCCGTCCTGGTTCGGCTTCCTGATTTCGGTCAAGCCGGAATCCGGCCTGGACCGCAACGCCGTGACCCGCTATATTGAGGACCACAACGTCCAGACCCGCCTGTTGTTCAGCGGCAACCTGATCAAGCACCCTTGCTTTGACCAGATCCGCGGCACCAACGCCTACCGCGTGGCAGGGGAGCTGACCAACACTGACTTTATCATGAACAACACCTTCTGGGTCGGCGTTTACCCCGGCATGACCGATGAGATGATCGACTACATGGCCAAGACGATTATCGAGGCTGTGAATCAGTAAAATTTTGACAACGAGGTACGGACCCCTATGATGCAGCAAAAAGTGAAAACAACCCGCGCACCCGGACTGCGGTTGGACAAAAACAGGCGGCTGACGCCTATGCAGATCTACTGCTGGGCGACGGTGGGCTGTCTGGCGGTGCTGCTGCTTGCCCTGCTGGCCAGCCGCGGTACGCTGCTGCATCGATTCTTCTTTTATGATGTCACCGATACCGGTATGGACTTTTTCCATAGTATTGAGTATGTGCGTGGACGTATGCCCTACGGACAGTTCGATACGCTGTACCCGCCGCTTGCAAATCTGTTTTTCTATGTGTTGTATTTGCTTGTGCCAAAGACACAATCAGCTACGTGGACGGAATCGTTTATCTCGTCTCTCAACATGAAAGGAACAGAACGGGATTTGCGTTTACAGCAAGCGACGATGATGCTGTTTATCGTCTTTGTTATCGTGGTGGTCTTAGGAATTGTATCGATGACAGAACGCCTGACGCGCAGCTGCGGGGGGCGGAAAGAGCTGCTGGCATTCTGTGCAGTGTTCAGCTATGGGCTACTGTACGGCTTGGAACGCGGCAATATTCTGCTGTTGTGCTGGCCGTTAATGGCATTTTTTATCCTGTACCGCAATTCAGAAAACCCACTTTTGCGGGAGTTGGCCTGTCTGGCACTTGCGATTGCCGCCGGTTTCAAGCTGTACCCGGCGTTTCTGGGCGTGCTGTTGCTGCGCGATAAAAACTATCTGGCCGCGGTGCGCACGGTGCTGTACGGTGTTGTCTGCCTGTGCTTCCCGCTGTTCTTCTTCAATGAAGGATTGTTTGGCCTGACACTGTGGTTCCGTGTACTGTTTGATTTTAGCGGCAGCAGAGGTGAACCGTGGATCGGCAACGGTTTCTCCAACATTTTGGCAGAGGCCGGACATGCGGTGGACAAGCTGCTGGGCACGCAGCTGGGCTATGGCAGCTACGCACTGCTGGGCATTGTGCTGGCAGCGGTGCTGCTGGTGTGCAGCTTTTTTATGGATAAGGAGTGGAAACGCATTACAGCAATCATTCTGGCGATGCTGATGTTCCAGTCCCAGTATGATTATGTATGGTGCCTGTTTTTGATCCCGCTGTTCCTGTTTATGGAGCAGGAGCGTGAGCTGCGCAGTGACAACGTGCTGCCCTATCTGGCCTTGATGGTGCCGGTGCTGCCGCTGCCGCTGTTCCGGCGGGATCAGATGGAGCCGTCCTTTGTACCGCGCAACACGATTTGTCATGTCATGCTGCTGCTGCTCATTGTCTGGTGCTTTGTCCAGACGGTGCAGGGGGTGCGTGTACGCTGTGCGGAAAAGCCGGTCAAGCCGGCACACGGACACCCGGCAGCCACGGTGCTGCTGGCCGTTTGTGTGGCGGTGGCCGGTGTGGGCGGCCAGCAGCTGTGGCAGCGCACCCACAACTGGGGCTTTGACTACGGCTATAACGGCCGACTGGATGCCGAGGGCATCCAGCAGAAGGACGTGCAGGACAGCGACGGCAACCCGGTAGAGGTAACATGGAGCGGCCGCGGTGCGTATATTATGATTTACAACCACGCGCCATTTACGCAAAGGATGACGGTCACGTTCCAGACAGGCTACGGCATGGATTTGAAGCGCGCCTATACGATGACGTTTGAAGCACCGAATCTGGAAGATGCTGATGGTACAACCGGGAAGCAGAAGCAGACGGATATTAAGATTGACCATGAGGGGCAGACCGTGTGCTACACGGTAGATGTGGTTCCCGGCCAGACCCAAATCGATGTGAGCTATGACGGCCCGATGGCAGTCTATGATGCTTCTTCACGCAAGAATGGCACCTTCTCGGTGGCAAACCTGGCGGTCACCAGTGAGGGTGCTGTGGAGGAAACCGAATAACGGAAGGAAACATATACTATGCAGAAATTGCTGGCCCTGCTGGGCGCAAAAAATAGAGAGGAATTTGTGGAGCTGTTCAAGCAGTTCATCAAGTTCGGCCTGGTGGGCGTAAGCAACACGGCTGTGTCCATGGCGGTCTACTATATCTTCCTGTGGATCAGCCCGGATCTGTATATGGTCGGCAGCATCCTGGGCACGATTCTGAGCATTGCCAACGCCTTTTTCTGGAATGACAAGTTTGTCTTTACCGGCAACGCCAATGACTGGCGCAGCAAGCTCAAGCGGCTGGGCAAGACCTATGTCAGTTACGGCGGCACATCGATTTTGTCCAACGTGCTGCTCTGGATCGAAGTTGCGTTCTTCAGCGTAAGCAAGTCCATTGCGCCCATCGTCAACCTGCTGGTGACGATCCCGCTGAACTTTGTTATCAACAAGCTGTGGACGTTTAGAAATGAGAAATAATCAATGCATAGAAAAATAAAGACATGGGCGTATGCAATTCTTTTGTTAAATATAATTGTTGCGGGAATCGGTATTGCAAAGCTTTTATTTGATGTTTTTACCGGCAACGGAAATGCACAAGACGGATTACTTTTCCAAAACTTGCATCTAACAGCGTACAGCACGGATTCATTCATGGACTTCTTTAATAGCATTCAGTATGGAAGGAAGCCCTATACAACAGGAGTGATTTATCCACCACTGATAAATTTGATTTATGCTATATTCGGGGGGGGATTCCGGACAGCGTTAAAGCACAGGGTACACTTGCATACAGGACATCGCTACAAGGAATTGTGGCATTAGTGCTGTTTTATGTGGTAGCTGTATTGCTGTATATCATTGCGTGGAGAGATGATTCTCGCTTCACCAATAAAGAAAAAAATTTTTTAATAACAGCTACATTTTTTACGCTCCCTTTCATTTTTGCGGTAGAGCGAGGGAATAGCTTACTTTGGTGTGTCCCGCTTACAATGCTATTTGTAAATAACTATAATAAGAAAGAAAAAAGAAAACGCATACTGGCAATTGCAGCGTTAGCACTTGCAGCCTCAATGAAAATCTACCCGGCGTTTTTTGGAATTTTGCTTGTGCGTGAAAAGAAATGGAAAGAAGCACTAACGGCAGTGGTTGTTGGTGCGATTACAATGTTTGCACCTTTTCTTTTAATGGAAAAGGGAAATCGTAGTCCGCTACTATGGCTTAGTAACATTGCAAAAACAAGCGAAATGTTTCAAAGCACTGGCTATGGGTTTAAAGTAAACTTGTCTAACACAATAGGGTTTATTGAGAGTGAATTTGGCATACATATTACGGGAACAAATTTTTTGATAATAGCGGTTTTACTTATCAACAGCCTTTTGGTGCTAATCAAGAAGAATATGCCTCAGTGGAAGTGCATAGCGTTGCTGGCTCTTATCACAATCTTAGTGCCTGGATTTAGCTATACATACACAATAATGTTTATGCTGATTCCTTTCTTTTGCTTTTTAGGAAGTGAGCACGATCAAAAATGGGACTGTTATTATCTGATTCTTTTTATGCTGATGTTTGTGCAGGTTTTTGAAAAATCT
>OGFF01002927.1_pt1 | contig 13758 bp, 8 predicted proteins | sample 1570751 | NCBI WGS metagenome assembly OGFF01 (sample SAMEA2581951, study PRJEB24529) | metagenome | biome: Human gut stool | place: China | collected 2011 | reverse complement strand
TCACAACGGCGGACTATCGGACATTCACATCCGCATATAGCACGCTGAAATCCAATCAGAACTCCGCGACGACGTTCAAAGAGCTGATGGATTCGTTCGATACGGACTATGCAGCATTGCAGGCGGCAGGGGCAAATGCACTTGACCATGTGGCTATCATCGCCGCACTTCGGAAAGATATGTCCTATCTCCCGGACGACCTGACAACGCTGACGGCAGGCAATAAAGATTTGGTTGAAGAAATTCAGACCGCTTACGCTGCTCTGAACTCGTATCAAAAATCGTTGTTGACTGCGAACGAAAAAGCAACGCTGGAAGAATTGGCTGCGATCAAAACTGAGGAGCTTCCGGCTGTCGCTGTCGTGAATCTGGCTCTTGATGCGGATGAAAGCAAATTCCCGAAAATCACAGATGCCACTATGGGTGCGGCACAATTCGGTTACGAAAACCTGAAGTGGAAACAGACCCCGAATCCTGACGGCAGCCTGCCCTCAATGTCTGGCAACTGGTGGAGGTTCTCTGGCAACTTGCCGGAAACTGCCTTGGCTGGCGATTATGTGTTCATTCGCTATTATCTGGACACAACGGAAGAACTGTACTGGCCTGTCTGGTCGGTTGATGGTGGAAAAACGTGGCTGCGTTCCGAACCGCAAACGCTGACAAGCGTTCACGGAGTCGATTGGCCCGGATACTACCTGATTTCCTACCAGATTCCGAAAACCGCTGAGGACGGCAGCACCGTGACTTTCTCCATCAAGATGGTTTCCAAAACGAAATACCAGCAGATGTTTGAAACGCTCGATGAAGATGAAATTGCCAAGCTGAGAAATGCGGCTATCGCGGTCGTCGAATCCGCGTTCAATGCCTGCGACAAGAGCAAGTATGATGAAGCTGGCATTGCCAAGCTGGAAGATGCGCTGAAATCCGGCAAGGACGCGATCAACGCAGCAACCACGGAAGCTGCGATCAAGGACGCCCGCGATAAGGCCGTCTCAGCAATCAAGGCCGTGCCGGAAGCCGGAAAGAGCATTACAACCGGCGACATCAAGTACAACTCCGGCACAACCGTCGGCACAGTGACCGTCAGCGTGGAGAACACGACGTACAGCGCAGCTTCGTTCAATGACACCATCGTCTCCGGCGAATACGAGCTTGGCACGAATGACAGCATGATGACCGTGATCCTCAAGGCACTGGAAATTGGCGGTTATTCGTGGAACGAGTACGAAACCAAAGACGACCTGACGGCTGATTCCTACAAGACCACCTACATTGCTTCCATCCATAAAGAAGGGAAGTCTCTGTCTGAAAAGGAGGGCAGCAAGGGGTCCGGCTGGATGGGTACGCTGAACGATTGGTTCGTCAATCAGACTTTCGCCGGCTTCACAGTCAAAAACGGCGGTCTGAAATCCGGTGATGTGATCCGCGTCGTGTTTACCACCAACCTTGGCGAAGATGTCGGCAGCTCGTGGACGAACAATGAAACCACGCTGTCCAGTCTGACCTTCAGCAGCGGCGAGCTGACCCCGGCGTATGCGAAAGCGACGACCGACTATCTTCTGGTCATTCCCAGTGAGCAGGTCGGCACGCGCATCAACTATTCCGCCGCAAATAAGAATTTCCAGACCAGAGCTTATCTGAACACCTACGGCAGCGACAACGCCTACTACGCAAACGGCGACATTATGGCTGTTTCGTCTGGCGACGTGATCTATGTCGGCGTTGGTGACAAGAGCTGGCCCACCATGAACAAGGCATCCAACTACACGACAACCCGCTATACCATCACCGTCGTGCAAAAAGGCAGTGTCTCGGACGTAAGGAAGCTCATCACCAATCTCCCGTCTCCGGGCAAGATCACACTGGAAAGCGCAGCAGATGTGCGCACGGCAAAAGCGCAGTTCGATTTACTGACCGATGCACAGAAAACGGATATTTCTGTTGCGCTGAAGGACAAGCTGAAGAAATGCAACGAGGTCATTACGGACATGGAGGCGGCGAAGATTGTCTCTGACGCGATTGCCGCCCTGCCTGCAACGCCGACCGTCGATGACATTGGCACGATCCGCTCCGCAGAAGAAGCCTATAACAAGTTGACAGACGATCAGAAAGGCTATCTGACGCAACGCGAAGTCGATAAGCTGACCAGCGCGGTTTCCACCGTCTCTACGCTTGAAGTCGGTTATGTGTATGGCCTGATCGCAGCACTCCCCGCAAAGGACGCTGTGACCGCACAGGATCGTGCAGCAATCGAAGCTGCGCGCGCCGCATACAACAACCTGACCGAAGCGCAGAAAAAGCTGGTCAAAAATTATTCCAAACTGACCGACGCTGAAGAAGCGCTTGAAAACCTCGGCAAGACCGCGATCTATGAGGAATACCTCAACAATGTGCTCGAATACGTCAAATCGGAGACGTACAATCCGTCTCTCGGCTCGACCTATGGCGAGTGGGCGGTTCTGGCTGAAGCCAGAGGCAACGTCAGCGCGTCGGTCTGGTACGACAAGTACCTGTCCAACATGGCAAAGACGGTCGCTTCGATGAATGGCAGACTCGATACCACCAATACGCAGACCAAGCACACCGAGTATTCCCGCGTCATTCTGGCGCTGACCTCGCTCGGTGAGGACGCGACGAAGTTCACCGGCTCCAATGGTACGGTCTACAACCTCGTTGAACCGCTGTTTGAGAAGAACGGCAGCACCTACCGTGTTTCCGAACAGGGCAACAACGGCACGGCCTTTGCACTGATTGCACTGGATTCCGGCAACTATTACGACAATGCGACCGGCACCACCGCGCGTAATGCGTGGGTCAATAGCTTGCTTGGCGCGCAGATCAGCGATGGCTCTTGGGGCATCGATGCAGATTTCCCCGGCTCCAACGTTGATATGACTGCAATGGTCGTGCAGGCATTGGCTCCGTATTGCAGCACAAATGCCACTGTTAAGGCTGCGGTAGATAAGGCGGTGGAATGGCTGTCTGCTGAATACCAGCAAAACAGCGATTATGGCAGCTCTGAATCCGCCGCGCAGGTCATTGTCGCGCTGTCTGCGCTTGGCATTGATGCAAAGACCGACAGCAGATTCCAGCATAACGGCATTAGCGTTTTGTCCAACTTCCTGAGCTATGCCGACGAAACGACAGGCGGATTCCTGCATGACAAGCAGCCAAACAGCACGGTCAATCAGATGGCATCCGAGCAGGCGGCCTACACGCTCGTTGCGTATGACCGCTATGTCAAGGGCAGCAACCGTCTGTACGATATGTCTGACGCGACAAAACGTGCAAACGCAACCGTGCAGGAAGTCATCGATCTGATTAAAGCCATTGCTCCGGTCGGTGAAGGCAGCTATAACGCCATCGCAGAAGCTCGTATCGCCTACGACAAGCTCTCCGCCGAGGATCAGGCCAAGGTCACAAATTATAATACCCTGACCGCAGCCGAGGACGCTTACAAGACGATTCTGCGGCAGAAGCAGACAGATCAGTACACAGCTCTGAAATTGCACTATGATGAACTTCTGAATAACAAGAACAAGAAGTACAGCACAGCGGCAAAAAAGAAGCTCGCAAATATTCTCCAGCAGGCACAGACGGATATGAACGCTGCAAAATCCTGTGAGCGCGTCATGGACGTTTACAACAAGGCCATTGCTGACCTTGATGCTGTGAAGCCGGGCGATATTGAAGTCACGTTCCGTCTCATTGGCGCGCTGGAAGCAACGCAGGATGTTGACCTGACGACTGACAGCTATCTGCCCGAATATGTCACATGGGTGCCCACCACGACGTATGCACTTGCAGAGAACGCTACGGTTTATGACCTCTTTACCGAGGCAATGAGCGATGCTGGCTTGCGGTACATCGGTGCGGAGAGCAACTATGTCAGCACCATCTATGCGCCCTCCTGCATGGGCAGCTACGCACTCAGCGAATTTACCAACGGCAAGAAATCCGGCTGGATGTATACGGTCAACGACAGCCATCCGAATCAGGGCCTTAAAAACTGGACGCTGAAAGACGGCGATGTGGTTGTTTGGCACTATGTCAACGACTACTCGCATGAGGTCGCAGACTGGTTCAACGATCCGAAGTACCCGTCGCTGGGGAATGGCACCTACTACAATGGCTGGCTCCGCGCTGCGGACATCAGCCCCGAACAGTATGTCAATGAGCTGCTGGGTAAGATTCTGAAGGTTGGCAAGAACGGCACGGTCGAGCCAAAGCTGACATTCCAGCATATCGGCAAGTCTGTCACCTTCACCTTCAAACCGGACACCGGCTATAAGGTCAAGGACGTCAAGGTCAACGGCAAGTCTGTCGGCGCAGTCAAGACCTATACCATTGACAAGCTCACGGTATCGACCAGAATCGAAGTTGAGTTCACCAATGGTAAACTTCCGTTCACGGACGTGCGTGAAAGCGACTGGTTCTACGAGGATGTTGCATTCGCGTATGAAAACGGTCTGTTCGCAGGCACCAGCGATACGACGTTCTCCCCGAACGCAGCCATGACCCGCGCGATGCTCGTCACGGTTCTGTACCGCTTGGAGGGTGAACCTGCGGTTTATGGCCGCAGCGGTTTCTCGGATGTGCAGTATAACAGCTACTATGAGGACGCTGTGACGTGGGCGGCTGATAACAACATTGTCAACGGCACCAGCACCACGACATTCAGCCCGAACGCAAACGTCACCCGTGAGCAGATGGCGGCAATTCTGTACCGCTACGCGCAGTACAAGAAGTACAATACCGCCGCAAGCTCCAGCTTGAATGGCTTTACGGACTATGCAACTGTCTCCGGCTACGCGGTCACGCCGATGCAGTGGTCGGTTGCCGAAAAGCTGATTAACGGAAATGCTGGTAAGCTCATGCCGACCGGCAACGCCACCCGCGCACAGGTCGCCGCGATCCTCCACCGGTTCGTGGAAAATGTAGCGACCACAAAATAACACCTTGCAGCACAGGACTGTCCCCACGACAAGCATTGTGTTGATTCATTCGGCGTAGACGGCGAGAGATTTTTCGCCGGGGCAAGCTGCAAAAATGCAGGAATCCTTTGTGGATTTCAAGTTTTTGCAGTGAAGCCCCGGTGGAAAAGATCCGTCGTATGCCCGGATGCAATCAGCACATTGTTTGCCGCACAAGAGGGGCAGCCCTGCTTGCCGCATTTTAGGGGGAAATACAAATGAGAAGAATCAAACGAATTTCTGCATGGATTCTGGTCCTCGCTATCTTTTTGTCGCTGACGGTTCCCACGTTGGCGGCATCCAGTGTCCAGAGCGAAATGCAGGGCAGCGCTGCCTACATGGTGTCCGCTGTCAAAGCGCCGGAGGTCGGCTCCATCGGCGGCGAATGGGCGGTTATTGGCCTTGCCCGTTCCGGTTATGCTGTTCCCAAAGATTATTTTGATAACTACTATGTAAACGTCGAAAAGTATGTAAAAAGCTGCAACGGCGTACTGCATGAAAGAAAATATACCGAATATTCCCGTGTCATTCTCGCCCTGTCCGCCATTGGCCGCGACCCGTCCAAGGTTGCAGGATATAACCTCCTCACGCCGCTGGGCGATTTTGAAAAAACGATCTGGCAAGGGCTGAACGGCCCCATTTGGGCGCTCATTGCCTTGGATTCCGGGAATTATGAGATCCCGAAAAATCCCGCCGCAAAGACACAGGCCACGCGGCAGCTCTACATTGATGAAATCATCAAGAATCAGAATAAAGACGGCGGCTGGGCGCTGACCGACACGGCGGATTCCGACGTGGATATTACCGCAATGGCATTGCAGGCATTGGCGAAATATCAGGACCAGAAAGCAGTCAAAGCCACGACAGATAAGGCGCTGACTTATCTGTCCAATGTGCAGGACAGTAAGGGCGGCTATGCCTCGTGGGGAACGACGAATGTAGAATCCGTTGCACAGGTCATTGTCGCACTCTGTGAACTGGGGATTTCTCTGGACGACAGCCGTTTTGTGAAAAGCGGTCACACGCTGACGGAAAATCTTCTCTCGTTCCGGCAGTCTAACGGCGGCTTCTATCACGTCCTCGACGGTTCGGATGGAAATAATCAAATGTCCTCGGAACAGGGGTTTTATGCTCTCGTCGCCATTGACCGCGCAGCAAATGGTCAAAACAGCTTGTACCGCATGGGCGACGTGACGAAGAACACCTCGAAACCTAACACGAACGTCAGCAAAGGCAATGTGGACGCTTCTGTGAATGTCCCCGGCGTGACCGCCCCCGGTACAACGTTCTCGGACATCAAGAATCACGCGAACAAAGCTGCTATTGAAGAACTCGCGTCCCGCGGCATCATCAACGGCATGGGAAAAGGGACATTCATGCCAAACAAGACTTTGACGCGCGCAGAATTTGCCGCTATCGTCACCCGCGCCCTCGGTCTGGCTGCAAAGGACACGAAAGTCTTTACGGACGTTCCCAGCAGCAAATGGTACGCCGGTTATATCGGCACAGCTAACAGCAGCGGCATTGTCAACGGCGTTGGCAGCGGCAAGTTTAACCCGGACGGCACGATCACCCGGCAGGAGGCCGCCGCGATGGTCGCCCGCGCCGCAAAGCTGTGTGGCCTTGATACGTCGATGGACGCAGCCGCGACAAAGGATATGCTGGCACAGTTCGGAGATTACCGGAGCGTTGCAAGCTGGGCGAAGGAACCAATGGCGTTTTGCTACTCCGTCAATATTCTTGACCAGAGCGACCTCAACATCGAACCCACAAAAGCGATTCTGCGCTGCGAGATCGCGCAGATGCTTTACAACATGCTGTCCGCTGCGGAGTTGATCTAACATGACATTTTGGCAAAAAAATAAATGGAAAATCATTGCCCCAGTTCTAATCGTTCTGGTGCTGGCTGCGGCCTTTGTCTTTGGCGACCGGGATATGCCGAAGCAGAAAGACACGTCCGAGCAGCCGACTGTTGCCGCTCCGGTGGAGACACCGGAGCAGGACGCAGCGGCGGCAGACGTGCCGGATGATGTTGAGACGGAACCGGCAGAGACGCCCACTGAAAGCACACCAGAGCCGTCTGACGACCCGCAGACGGACGAATCCGCGCAGACCAATACCGAACAGCCAGAATACGTTTCGCCGGAGAAGGTTCAGGCCAGCGCGTCCGGTGAATACGAAGAAGTCAACGGCATGATGATTGACACCGGCACGGGAAAGGATAAGTACCAAACGGACCCCGTGCCAGAGGGCAAACCCATCCCAGTTGAGCCGGAGGACGTGGAGATTGGCGACGCAGAATACACCTGCACCCTCTCCATCTCCTGTGCCACCATTCTGGATACACGATGCCAATGCTGTTTGCGGAGGTGTCACCCACACCGGACATGAAGCAGCCCTCGACTGCGGAATCCAGAAGCGTCTGCTTGCTGGCGTTCTTGCTGTCAGTCAGCTTCTTTTCGCCGTTGCCGAGCGCGAGGGAGAAACCAAACTTGTTGGAATTTACTTTCTCGTGTGCGAGGGTGGCCTTGTCACCGAACGCAGCCAGCGACCAGCCCTGTGCTGCCTCGATGGAAACGCTGTTGACCTTGACCGCGCCGAAGCTGTTGTTGACGATCTTCGCGTCGGTAGCGGTGGAAACCGTGCCATCCGTGCCAACGGCGATGGGCAGGACGGTGGGGACGGTCACGGACATCTTGGTGGCAGCCGGATCGCCGCCGATGCTGCCGTCCGCAGTAGAGGACAGGGTAACAGACGAAGTGCCAGTGCCGCCAGAAGCGTCCACGGTGTTGGCAGCGGAAGCGGAAATGGCGAGGGATGCGAGCATACAAATTGCGAGAACGAGGGAAATAATCTTCTTGGTGTTTTTCATGGTAAATCTCCTTTGTTGTTTTGAAAATTTAGTTTTTGATGGTAATGTTGATGATTGCCCCGGCCGTGCCGATGATTTCGCCGGTTTCCGGGTTCAAATTGTGAAAATACGCGGTACATTCGTATGTACCGGCAGGCAGTGCAGCGTCGAGCTTTGCGTGCTCAATTTTGCTGCCAACGGCAATCGCGCCGGATTCGTAGATCTGTTCGCCGGTGTCATTGCGGACGATCTGGACTTTCTGCGGATAATTGTTGATGGACTCGTTCACGATCATGAGGTTTCCCTCCGCAGTGCTGTCCTCGAAATAGGGGGCAGTGTTCATGGAAATGTTGATCATGCCCTCTGCGACCTTTTCATTGAGTTTTTCTGCAATTTCCTCCGGCGAAAGGTTGTCCCAACCGCCCTCCACGGCAGCGGAATCATAAACGATTCCGGCTTTGGCGCGGGCTTCTTCCTTTGTTATGGGAGAGCGGAGCGTAACGATGATGAAAATGATCGCGCCGATGGCGACGGCGGCGAGAACGCCAGCGCCGATCCAGACGGCGGCGCTCGAATTGGACGTGTGCTTGGGATGGTAATTCATAGAGAATCCTCCTAAAAGTAAATTTGTCAGGGCGGCACCACCAGGCGGTGCAGTAATGCTCTGTGGTGCATATCAGTGTTCGGGCGATTTGATCGCGTCCTTTGCGGCCTGCCGTTTTGCTTGACGCTTATAGGCTTCCTCCCGGATTTTCAGTGCATCGAAAACTACGCGCTTGACTTCTGCGACACTCGGCATTTCGCCAGGAAAGAAGTCCTTCAGTTCCGTGCCGGTAAATGTGACCTTCAATTCCGGGGCTTTCTTCGGCTTGATAATGGACGTAATCTTGTTCTCATCGACCTTGTGCGCGGGGGCCAGAGAGGGCAGGTTTTTCTGCATCGTGTCTGCATGGCGGCTGGCTTCCTTTAGTGCGGTGGCCTGTGCCATAGAGGGAACGATCTGCTCTTTCTTCATAACGTCAACGACCTTTGTTTGCTCATCCGGTTTCAGATAGGCAAGTTCGACTGCCGTGTTGAATGGCAGCTTTTTATCGTCCACCTGCTGTTTCAGTTCTGGAACAAGGTCATTGATTTTGACAAGCCGGTTGACCTGATTGCGGCTGATACCCATATCCTCCGCAACGATCTGGTCGGTGCGCTTCTTCGGTTCCGGGCTTGTAAGCTGCTCCATTTTGCTGCGCCGTCCGGCTTTTCGTGCAAGGGCTTCCATCTTCATTTTCGCGGCGCGGGCAAGCTCGGACGTTGGAATGTCCATGCGGTGCAGATTGCCGTCAACGACTTCAACACGCGCAGTATCGTCGTCCACTTGCGCGATAATGACCGGCACAGGGTAATTCAGACGGCTTGCAATGTCGTGTCGGCGGTGGCCGGAGATCAGTTCCAAGCCGCCTTTCTCGCGCGGCCTTGCTTTGACCGGCTCATTGATGCCGTTGTCGCGGATGGATTCGTACAGTTCGATGTAGTCCTTGACCTCGCGGTTAACCGAAAACGGATGATCGAGGAACTGATAGAAATAGGCCGGATGCAGGCGCATTGAAAAGCCTTCGCCCTCCTTCGGAATAGGCAGACTGTTCAGTGCTTTTTCATCCGGGTAATCCAGACGGTCCTCGAAAATCTGCGTCACGCGCACACCCTTCTGCTCACCAAGACCTTTCGGCGGGTCTGCGGCTTTCGGCGGCGTGATGGGGTCATGCAGCTTTCCGCCCAGCATAATTTTTGCGGACGGTTCTGTTTTCTGCGCAGGCGGCGGCACTGGCTTATTCAGCGGCAGCTTTTTCTCGTCGGCAGCCTTTGTGGGCGACTTGACTGCCGCGCCGGACTTTTCTGCACCACTCACAGGAGCGGTATCCTTGCCGGGAATACTCGCTGGCGCGTCCGGCTTTTTCACTTCGGTCGCTGCTGGCGGGATAGTCGCACCGTTTTTTCCTTCTGGCTTTTTGTGGCCATTTTCAGGGATGACCTTTGCAGCGGGTTTCTCCGGCGGCTTGGTTGTCATATCGGGCTTTTCTGCGCCGCTCACAGAAGCGGTGTCCTTGCTACTGACCTTGCCGGGGATATTCGCTGGTGCATCCGGCTTTTTCGCTTCGGTCGCTGCTGGTGGGATGGCTGCGGCGGTTTTAGCGTCCGGTTTTTGGGGGGTATTTTCAGGAATGGCTTTTGTAGCGGGTTGTTCCGGCAGCTTGACTGCTGCGCCGGGCTTTTCTGCACTGCTCACAGGGGCGGTGTCCTTGCCGGGGGTGTTCGCTGATGCATCTGGTTTTTTTGCTTCGGCGGGTGCTGACGGTGATTTGACCGGTGCTTCGGGCTTTTTCACATCACCTGTCGGAACAGTGGTCTTGCGGCTGTCCTTGCCGGATGCATCTGCTTTTCCGACTTCTGCGGGCGGCGGTTTGACTGTGCCGGTCTTATCCTCCGGCTTTTTGGTTTCAGCCGCAGAAGCAGGCTTTATGCCGTCGTTTTTATCCGGCGGTTTCTCTGTTTTGGGCGGTGCGTTTGGCAGCTTTGCAGCGTCGGGTTTCTTTTCCAGCGCTGGCTGTTTGCTAAGGGTTGCTTTTTCTTCGGGCATTGTATTCCTCCTTCATCGAAAAAATGGGTATAAAAAATGCGCCCCAAGTTGGGACGCAAAAACAACGCGCAGATTTACCGGCCGCAATCCGCTCGGACGGCGGCGCGATAGTAAGAATCTATCGTGGTCGGCGCCTGATACAGAGCGGCAAGCAGATATGCGCGAATGTTACGAATGGGTGTGTTGGTTTTCTGCATACAGTCCAGCACATAGGTGATATGGAAACGGTCAAGCTGACCAAGGCGTTCCCGGACAGCGGCAATGGGAATTTCCTCGCCGCCGATACGAACGCTCGACTTTGCTGTGCAGAGCGTATCGGTCAGCAGCTCGATGATGGATTTGACAGATGTTTCGCTGTACTCGGTAATCAGAATTTCGTAGTCCAGCTTTTCATAGAGCTGCTTTCTGCAACCGAATCGGTCGTATCCATCCGGCGGCGCTTGCGCCGGATAGATAGATGGATCAGGATAGCTAAACTCAGGATAGATATTATCTAAATAACTTGCTTCCCGTTTTGGGAAGTCTTGACTTCCCAAAAGCGGAAGTCTGGAAGTTTGATTTTGGGAAGTCTGGATTTCCGAATCCGGGAAGTCTGAAACAGGCGTAGAAAGGGGAGTTTCCGGTACATCGGTCGTGGTGAATTTTTTGACGTAAATCTTTGCCGGGCGGCCTTGCCCCTGCTTCACGCGCTCGATCAAGCCGAACCCGTCCTTGCCAGTGTCCAGCTCGGCCAGCAGCCGAACCGCCTTGTTGTGTCCGCACATGAGATCAGTCTGAATCTCGTCGAGTGTGTAGTAGATGTAAACGCGCCCCAGCTCATCATACCAGCCGTGTTTGGCAGATAACCCCATGCGGTCGAGCATCAAGCCATAAAGCAGCTTTGCTTCGGTGGAGAGTGTCTTGAACTTCTTGCTACGCACCAACAATCTTGGAATCCGGAAGTAGCTGAATTGCTCAGATTCTTCGCCGTAAAAGTAGGAGAAATTGACTTGCGTTTGCATGAAAATCACCTCGATATGCGGAATTTTGGCAATAAAAAATGGACATTCACGTTTTCACATAAATGTCCAATTTGGCAGCTCTTTACGAACTTTTTGTTCAATTTTTGCGGGGGTATGGCTGACGTGGGTACAACCGCTGGGGGCGCAAAATAACGGCGATATGTCAAAAACATCAAAAAAGTTATGAAAAAGGCTTGTTTTCATCAGAAAACAAGCCTTTTTGGTGGAGATAAGCGGGATCGAACCGCTGACCTCATGACTGCCAGTCATGCGCTCTCCCGGTTAGTGCGGTTACATACCCCCCTAAACCGGGTTAAAAGAGCGCTTCAATACGCGGGATAACATGACATTTGAATGAGCAAGTCTACATTATATTAGAAAGCTGTATATCTTTCTTTAAGATAAGCGATGAGTTCATCCTTATTATTCATAGAACTCTTTTCTATTATTTCTATAAGCTCATTATAGAACTCACGAGATGCCTGTTTGTCTCCGCCAAGAAGCTTTGAAACCAAAAAATTCAATTGAACCTCAATAGCTACAACAGATATGTCTTTTTTCGCTTTTAAGGCACTATCTAAAACACACTTAATTTTGGCCATCTTAATAAAGTTTCCAATTAGCGCACATCCGTAAAATAGCAAATATAAAACCCCGTATATTAAGCAGAAGGTTAATATATAAAATAGCCAAATAGGGGCAATAGGGTATGGACTCTTAATCACAAAAATAGTAGCGATAAAAATAACGGCTTCTACGGCAGATACTAATGCAAACCACTTAAAATCATACAACAATTGATCAAAAGACCCTTCTTTCAGATCATCAATCAATTTGATTTGATCAGCAGTAAATAAAGCTATTACGATTGCGATACCTGCGATAGCTACCCCAATAAAGCCTATGAGCCCCGCAATAATACATTGTATTATGTTGCATATATCAGATTCATATATAGTGAAATTTGAGTGTAATGACAATGCGACAAAAAGGCACTCCATTAAAAGTGACATAACAGCGGTCCATTTAACTTCGGGTTGCTTTTTATCGATAAATCTATATAGACCCCACAGCCCCTGTGCTGTATTATTTTCAGTCGGTTGTTGGCCCATACTAATATCTCCTTATCTCAACTGCTGAAATGCATCAATACAAGAATCAAAGAAATCTTCTATACCTTCAATAATTCGCTTAATAGGTTTTGACTCTCCTGATGCATACTTCCGGCCTGTTGTTGATGTAGCTTCAACAGATACATACCCTTTCTTTGTGGATTCTTCAACTGGCAATCCACTATAAAGCCCTTGAATATCATTTATTTTCTCATTGATCAACGGAGCTGTCAAGTCAATGCCAGATGACCCCTTGGTTGAGTAAAAAAGCCCATGTTCAGTAACATTAGCATCCTTGAAATCTTTCACTAATCCATCACAGCGCCGTTGTAGATCATCCAAAAGGTCATCGCTTGGATTCGGTGCCTGCATCCGAATCCTTAATTCCTTAATCTTTCCGATACTCTTGAGTTCTTCTTTTATCTCATCCAAATTAATTCCACTAACACAAAGACTCATGTTGTACCGATAGTCAAATCCGAGTGCTTCTTCTCCTAAATTGACAACATTTACGAATGATTCAACAAACTCCTTATAACCAAAACGCGCAGATGTATTGTACCCAACATATCCATGTTCTAAATCAAGCGTGAATCGGTTTCCCTCGGTGTTTTCTGTTGACTGTTGCACAAGAGTGTTTGTTGTATTATCTAAAGTTTTATAATAGAGTTTACTTTTTTTGTAGAGCCATCCTTCTATATGAGAATAAGTATCGTCAACTCGTAGTATGTGAGTAGAATATTCTATAACCGTACTGCGCTGTTCACCAGCAGCATCAATAAAAAAATTTTCTTTTTTCCATGTTTTGTTTGCCTTAATAGCTTCATATAGTGCATAGGCGATTGCCTTTCTTTGCTTTGGGTCATCATAGAGCTCGAAAATATCATCACTGACAAGATTTAGCTTTGCAAAATATAACGTCATGCTCATAATCGCTATCTTCCTTCTCTATATAGTTAAAGGTTAACCATTTGTGAGAATTATACCAAAAGAAGTTATTATCGGCAACACAATTCTGAAATTCTTGTAGTTTAACTATGAAAATAAATGTGTAAATTCTTTGACAACATCATAACGCCGTCAATAGAGACTCGTAGACAGCGCTATATACAACATAATTAGAAAGGAGGTTTTTTTCCAGCCAGTCTGCGGACTGGCTTTTTTCATGCCACGAAAAGGAGGTTTGCAAATGGCA
>OGFF01002920.1_pt1 | contig 13786 bp, 10 predicted proteins | sample 1570751 | NCBI WGS metagenome assembly OGFF01 (sample SAMEA2581951, study PRJEB24529) | metagenome | biome: Human gut stool | place: China | collected 2011 | reverse complement strand
TAACCGCATGGTACTGGTCTAATCCCATCATTTCCTGTCCGAACACTGCCGGTCTTCCAATCAAAAAACCTTTTACATGCGAAAACCATCCGGCATGTTTCATCTGCCAGACCGCCCTGCGGATAGACATCACATTCAGATCACAGGACTCTAAAAACCAGATGATTCCGTCATCCTGATACTTCTCTGTAAATTCCTGTACTTTATCAAACTCTGTTCCCAGCAGGTTGACCAGACAATCCATGCAGCCGCCAAGCAGTCTTCCCTGCATGGTGATTTCTTCCTGTAATTCCTCTGCCGGCTGCACCAATGGTTTGTACTGCACATTATTTTTCTGTTTTTCAGGCAGACATACCATAAGTTTTTTCTCTTCTGTCACATTGTATGGTTCAAGCGGATGTTCCTCGTCTTTTTTTCCTTCTTTTTCCCACAGTGCATAGCCCTCTATACTGCTTTTTTCTCCACGCAGAAGATGATAGGCATCCCAAAGGCTCTCAAGCAACGTTTTAACGTTTAATGCCGCCGCACATGGTCCATATAGAGATGCTGTATCGCACAGCGTGGCAAGCAGGAATGTCATATTAGTATTATCGGAAAATCCCATATACCACTTTGGTTTTGTCACCCTGATCCTGTCAAAATCTACTTTGTCTAAGATTTCACACATCAGTTCACCGCCGCCACAGGAGATCAGTATGTCATTTTTATCGCTGCAATAATATTCTGTCAGCTCCGCCCCGCATGCTTCCGGAGTGTTGCTGATGCCGATTCCTTCCGACGCATAACAGTTTGGTCCAAGTTCTAATCTATGTCCCAGTCCGGTAAATTTCTTCTGTGCATTTAAAAATGCTGTATGGTACGGCTCTATACTGCAGCCAAAAGATGGTGCCACAAAACCGATCGTTCCGTTTTCCGGTAAAAATTCTGGATATTTCATATCGTTATCGTTTCCTCCAATGTTTCTCTCTCTCAGTTTACACCGTCAAAAAAACGGTTGCAATCTTTTTTCGTTTTGCTATAATAATTAGTAGTTATTTCATTACGGGCAGACATAGTACATCGGTAGTATATCAGCTTCCCAAGCTGAGGAGGCGGGTTCGATTCCCGTTGTCTGCTTACCTCAGAAGCCCGGTAGAATCCATTATGGATTTTACCGGGCTTTTATTTTGTCTTTGGTGGTCAGACCCCCCGCCGCACTTTTCGCATATCATAATAGAGCTTGAAGCGTAATCCTATTTCCAATATCCTCCTATTGCAGAATTGTTACATAATTGTTACAATTCTTTTGTGCTTAGCTAACACAAATAAGAATAAGGAGGACGAAACTATGTGCTTTAACTTCAATAGCTGTTCCGAGTTATTTACTGCTCTTTGCAAATACTTTAACCTCGGATGTTAATTACCCACAGGATAAACGATGCAGATTCTGACATCCGCATCATAAAACACAGGATGTAACACATCCCAAAAGCGCCGGCACCGATGAACTTCACACATCGGTGCCGGCGCTTTTTCTATTCTACACTCTTTAACGCTTCCACCGGATCAATTTCATCCAGGGAGCGGTTCGTCAGCAGATCCACCAGGATCGCAAACAAAAATGAGAGGCCTGCCGCCATGGCATAGCTTTTCCCGTGAAGGGACACCGCCAGATAAATCGACGGCATGTTCAAAACATACGTTAAGGTCTGCGCAAACGCATATCCCAGCGGAATTCCGCAGACAATGCCGATCGCCGTGAGTATCATGGTCTCTTTGTTGACATACAGATGCACTTCACGGTCAAAAAATCCCAGCACCTTAATCGTCGCCAGCTCTCTGCTCCGCTCGGAAATATTCGTCGTAGACAGCGTAAATAAAACCACGAACGCGAGCGCCGCCGCCATGATAATCACAATGTAGACCACCATATTGATCAGGGTGAACGCATCCGAGAACTCATCCGAAAGCTCCTGCTTGCTGGTGTAGGACACGATACCCTCTTTTCCGCCGAGATCATCTGCATAGGCAATTTCATCCGAACATTCTTCCGACAACTTTAAAAATACTCCGTTCGGTTCATAATCGCCAAACAGCGATTCATAGGTTTTCTCTGTCATATAGACGTTATTGCCGAGGTAATTGCGGACGAGACCGCTTACCGTCACTTCCCGCTGATTCAGATCCTGATCCTGAATCTCCACCTGATCGCCGGCCGCAAACCCAAGCACATTTGCCGCATTCTGCGTCACCAGAATCTCGCCGTCCAAAAGGCCGATCTCCTCATCCTTAAGATTGTACAGACCAATGTACTCTGCAAGAGGCTCATCCCCCGGCACGACAATCATCTGTGCCTTTTCTTCCTTCCCGGCAGCATTCTTCAGCTTCACCGTGGAAATCTGCACGTTCAGCGCACTTTGCACATTCGGATCCCCATTTACATAGGAAAGAATCTTGTCATTGTCGGATGCTGCCCCCGCCGCCATGACATCATACCGGTACACATTCTCATACTGGCGCGGCAGCAGGTCTGTCACCGAATCCCTCACCGCGAATCCGAAAAGTAAGAGCGCCATGCATCCCATAATTCCCGCTACGGTCATGAAAAGACGCTTTTTATAGCGGAACAGGTTGCGGGCGGTCACTTTATTGAGAAATGACAGGCGCTTCCATACCGGCGTGATGCGCTCCAGCAGTACGCGGGAGCCTGCGCGCGGCGCTTTCGGCCGCATCAGAACTGCCGGCATGTGTACAAGTTCCGCTTTACATGCACAGGCGGTAGCGATGACAATTCCGGCCGCAAAAAGTGCAGCTCCGCCACATCCGAGCAGCGGCATAAAGCGCAGCAGATATTCCGGGAACAGATACATCGTATCAAAAATCCGGAAAATAATCTCCGGCAGAAGAACAAATCCGCACACATTTCCCAGAATTCCGCCGGACACACTCGCCGCACATGCATACACCAGATATTTTCTGCGGATCTCACGATCCGTAAAGCCGAGCGCTTTGTAGGTTCCAATCAGACCGCGGTCCTCCTCCACCATACGGGTTATCGTCGTCAGGCTGATGAGAATGGCAACAACGAAAAATACCATCGGGAACACCGTACCGATCGCCTCAATCGACGCCGCATCGCTCTTCACATTGGCATAACCGCTCAGAGACGTGCGATCCTGTACATACCACTGTGTCATGTCAATGTCCGCAATCTTTTGCTCTTCCTCCGCAATCGTCTCATTGAAGTCCGCAAGATTTTCTTCATATTCTGCCTTGCCGTCCGCGTATTCCGTCTCACCTTCAAGCAGCTTTTCCCGTCCTTCGGCGAGATTTTCCTCACCGTCCTTTATCTGCGCCGCAGTCTCCTGTTCCTTTTGCGCCAGCTGCGCCTCGCCTTCGGAAAGCGCCATACTGCCGTTCTCCAGCTCTGCTCTCTTATCGGCAATCTGCGATTTTCCGAAGATGATCTGTGCTTCCCCTTCGTTCAGTTCGTTCCATGCCGCATCAAACTGCTGCCGTGCCGTCTGTTCTGCCGTATCCAGCTGCGCCTGTGCCTCGCCGAGCGCCTGGATTGTCGCCCGCACATTTCCCAGTCCCATTGCAAGCTGTACCAGCTGATCGGCTGTGGGTTGCTGCAGCGCCTCCAAAAACGCACTCTGGCTGTCCTCCACCAGTACCGGTACCGCCGCCTGTGCCTGCGAGGCATCCTGCTCTGCGACCACCGCTCTTGCTACGGGTAAATACGCCTCCACTGCCGCCTGCACATAGGCATCCCATGCCTCCGCGGGCCACATTTCCCCATACGTCTGGATGACTGCCTGCGCCTGCGCTTCCAATGCCGCCTCCGTCTCCGCTGCCTGTTTACTGCTCTCTGCAAGCTGTGCGCGTGCCGCGTCTAACTGTGCATAGGTTTCCTCTTCCTTTGCCGAAAGCGTCTGCTTACCGGACGCCACCTGCGCCTCGCCTTCAGAAAGCTGCTGTTCTGCTGCATCCAGCTGCGCGCTGCCATCGGCAATCTGCTGCTTTCCCGCGGCAATTTCATCTCTCGCTTCCGCAAAACCATCCTCCGCCTGCTGTTTTGCCGCATCAAGTTCCTCCTGGCCATCGGAAAGTTCCTGCCAGCCATTATCCAGTTCCGCTCTCGCATCCGAAAGCTTCTGCTCCGCCTCCGCAAAGGACTCTTCCGCCTCCGCTTTCACATCCGCAAGCTTTTCTTTCGCCTCATCCGTGACTTCCGCATACCGTGCCTGCTCCCGATTTTCCTTAATCTGCGTTTCAATCGCATCCGTCACCTGCGCGACCTTTTCCTCATAGACATCTGAATAACAGAACAGTTCTGCCGCGCCATCGACGGTAAGGCAGACCTGTGTGTAAATATCACTGTCTGCCGCCTCCGGCAAGATGAACACAGTGTCCTCCTCCGCCTGCCCGGAACGGAACGCCGTCGCTCCCTTTGCATTGTTGACATCCTGCACATCCAGCACAATTCCCGTTACGGTAAAACGGCTGTAGCGCAGCGAAGACTCATCATCTGCTGTATCCACCGCAATGACATCACCAATCCCGCATCCCGTCTCATCCGCAAACGCGGTTGTAACGGCGGTCTCATCCGCCGCCTCCGGCAGCCTGCCGGACAACACATACGGCTGATTGATTCCCCTGTCATTTAACGTGCAGACCGCAATGCTGACCTCATGATCATTTACTTTCGCATGTACCGTCTCACTGTAGACGCCGACTGCATCCATGACACCGTCCAGTGCCTTTAGGGCATCCACATCCTTCTCCGTAAGTCCGAGCGTCGAGACGACACTGATATCGTACAGTCCCTGTCTGTCAAAAAACTGATCTGCCGAATAGCGCAGATCCATGCAGGCAGCCCGCAATCCGGTAAGCATTCCGACACCCAGAATCGTGATCAGCATGATGGAGAAAAACCGTTTTTTCTCCTTGCGGATTGCCCTCCATATCTCCTTATTATATGCACTCATCATCGGTATCCCTGCCTTTCTCTTCTGCCCCGCTACCACTCGATCTCCGCGATCGGCGTAGGGTGCGCATTGCAGGTAATCTCTGTCACCTTTCCGCTCTTAAATCGGATCAGGCGGTCAGCCATCGGTGCCAGCGCAGAGTTGTGCGTAATCAGAAGTACCGTAATCCCATCCTTCCGGCAGGTATCCTGCAGCAGCTGCAGAATCTGTTTTCCGGTATTATAATCAAGCGCTCCCGTCGGCTCATCGCAGAGCAGGAGTTTCGGATTCTTGGCGATCGCACGCGCGATAGATACCCGCTGCTGTTCCCCTCCGGAGAGCTGCGCCGGAAAGTTATTTTTGCGGTCTGCCAGTCCCACTTTTGTAAGCATCTCCCCGGCATCCAGAGAATTTCTGCACACCTGCGCCGCAAGTTCCACATTCTCTATCGCCGTGAGATTCGGCACCAGATTGTAGAACTGGAATACAAACCCAATATCGGTACGCCGGTATCCGACGAGCTGCTTTTTGTTATACTTTGCAATATCTCTGCCATCCACCTTGATCCCGCCCGCAGTCGGCACATCCATTCCGCCTAAAATATTGAGCGCCGTCGTCTTCCCTGCGCCAGAGGAACCGAGAATCACTGCCAGTTCGCCCTTCTCCACAGAAAATGAGGCTCCATCCAGCGCTTTGATCGAAGTCTCACCTGTCTTATATTCCTTCGTTACATTATTAAATTCGATATATGCCATAAAAGGCCGCCTTTCTTCCCAGACTCTGTTTTTTATCTCTATGCAGATTCCATTTTCTATGCCTAATGTACTACCCGCGCTGCCTTTCATCAATCAACAGATTCTCCACACGTGTTAAAAAATTGAAGACAACACGTTGTCGTGCTATAATTTACGCGAAGACAAAATGAACGCAAATCTTATACCGGGAGGTTTTCATGAAAAAGCAGCCCCATATCACAGAACAGACCAAAAATAATCTGCGAATCGCTTTCTGGTCTCTCTACGCGCAAAAACCGATAGAAAAAATCTCCATCAAGGAGATCACCGAGCTTGCCGGTTACAACCGCGGCACCTTTTATCTCTACTATAATGATGTATATGATCTTCTTGATCAGATTGAGGAAGAAATCCTCGGGAAAATTACAGATGTTCTGAATGATTCTCTGGAAAAAAATGATACCTTTGACCTTTCCGGTCAGATGGGAATTCTTTTAGATCTGATGCAGACATATGAAACCTATGCTGCTGTACTCTTAAGCGATCATGGCGACCCGCATTTTGCGACCCGCCTGAAAGAAGTGGTATGGCCCCTCTTAAACCGTTATTTTGTTCCCTCAGATGGACATGACGATTACGAGATGGCGCTTCTTGCCGATTTTTACCTGTCCGGTCTTCTCGCCAGTGTCATTCGCTGGCTGCAGAACCCTAAAATGACACTGGAAGAGTTTTTGGATTTTATGGTGAGAACCATTTTCCCTATACCTGGTTCCCCACAATCTTATAATAGCTGCGAGAAGTCAGTGCAAACACCAGCAGATAAATCAGCAGGAACACCACTGCCGTAGCCGCAACGCATAAGGCAAACAGCGCGGTATTGTTGAGACTGAACGCCGCCAGAATCCATTTGATCATCGGGAACGCCATGACAACATGAAGCACTGCTGCCCCGATCGGCAGGAAAAATACCGTGAGGATCTGTGTGCGGATACTCCGCTTTACCTCGGCATTGCTCATGCCGACCTTCTCCATGATGGCATACCGTTCCTTGTCCTCATAGCCTTCCGAAATCTGCTTATAAAAAATGATCAGCACCGTAACCATGAGGAACATCGCGCCCAGAAACAGACCGATAAAAAGCAGACCGCCATTTAAGCTGTAGTATTCATCCCGGTTCTGCGCCCGGCACTCGACATACGTTCTAGAATAAGAGTCCTTTGCATCATCCGACGGATGCCCGTCATTGTATGCGGTAATCGCCGCATGAAGTACATTTTCCGCTGCCACTTTTTCTTCTGCCGTTCCGTCTATGTCAAACGCCATATTGTATTTGATCTGCAGACTTACACGCTCCTCGTCCCAGTCCTGTTTCAACTCCGTAAAAATCTGCCCCAGCGCCTCCCTATCCGGCACAATCATAAATACACTGTCGTCTGCCATGTCATCAAGATAATCGTGATCCGTCTCAGGATATGCGCAGATCTGTTTTACCTGATATGTCTCGTTGTCGAGCGCCAACATCCCTTTTTCACAGGCAGAGGATGCCGCCAGTGCAATCTCTCCGCTGCCAAGTTCCCCGACCATTTCACCGGTATAATTCTCCCAATCGGATTTTGGCAGAATCGTGAGCAGCACCACATCACTAATGCTGTAATCTGTGCCTGCCCCGATACCGGTCACGGAAAATCCATCGTCCGTGCGCACCGCGGTCAGCGACATGTTCAACATGGCGCTGTGCCCCGTCAGTATCCGTCCGGAATCCTTCAGGGATGCTTCCGCCAGTGCATCCACTTCCTCCGGATGTTCCGGCATTGCATTATAGTAGGACACCACAGACACCTCATGTACAAACCGCCGCTTTAGGGCGTCTTCCACTCCCAGATACATACACAGGGTGGTAGAAACCGTCACCAGAACCATCGTCGATAAAATACAGATATTGGCAAGCCCCACCGCATTCTGTTTCATCCGGTAGATCATACCGGAAACCGTCGTAAAATGTCTTGATTTGTAATAATAGTTTTTATTTTTCCGAAGCAGTTTGAGTACGGCAATACTGCCCGCAGTAAACAGACAATACGTCCCCAGAATCACAAGCAGCACCGCCACAAAAAACATGGTAATGGCAGAGACTGCGTCCGCCACCGTAAGCGCCAGATAATAGCCGCCGCCGAGTGCCGCCGCTCCGATCACCGCCAGCAGCACTTTCGTCTTCGGCTCCCGCTCTCCCGCATTGGCGCTATGCAGCAGTTCCATCGGATTGGAAAGCTTTATCTGCATAAAGTTATAGAAAAGTGTGACCGCGTATATACAGCCGAAAAGCACCAGCGTGTGGTGGCATCCCGTCAGCGAAACTGTAAACGGAACGCTCTGGTTAAATCCGGTCATGCGGTATAAAAGCATCGTCATCAGTTTGCCGAATGCAATGCCGAACGCCAGCCCGCCGCCGATCGTAACCGCCGCCGTAAACAGCATTTCCAGAAAAAGCACCTTGGCGATATGCTTCTTCTCCATTCCTAGTATATTGTATACGCTCAATTCCCGCTTGCGCCGCTTCATGATAAAGCTGTTGGTATAGAACAGGAAAATCGCTGCGAACAGTCCGACAATAATCACACCGAGCAGCAGCGTTACCGCCACATTGGCGCCGCCCCTCATCTGCTCCAGCCCCGGGTTATCCTGAATGGACATTACCAGATAGAACATCGCTGCCGAGAACACTCCCGCCAGAAGGTACGGCAGGTAAAGCTGTCGGTTATTGCGGATATTGGCTGCTGCCAGTTTCACATATAACTTACGCATGATAGCCTCCCTCTTTGCCGGTGGTAAGAACCGTCAGCGTATCCGAAATCCGCACATACAGTTCCTCATTCGTCATATTCCCGCGATACAACTGATGAAATACTTCGCCGTCCTTGATAAAAAGAATCCGGTTGGCATGACTCGCCGCTTTCGTGGAATGTGTCACCATAAGAATCGTCTGTCCTTCCCCGTTGATCGTGCCAAACAGCTTTAACAGTCCGTCGGTTGCCCTGGAATCCAGCGCCCCCGTCGGTTCATCTGCCAGAATCAGCTGCGGACGGGTGATCAGTGCGCGGGCAACCGCCGCCCTCTGCTTCTGTCCGCCGGAAACCTCATACGGATACTTCTCCAGCAGCGCATCAATCCCGAGTTTTTCGGCAATCGGCCAAAGCCGCTCCTCCATCTCCTGCACCGGCGCATCTGCCAGGACAAGCGGCAGAAGAATATTATCTTTTAATGAAAAATGATCCAGCAAATTAAAATCTTGAAAAACAAAGCCCAGGTTCTCCCTTCTGAATTTGGAAATCTCCCTCTCGCCGAGTGTCACAATGTTCTTATTATTCAACAGCACTTCCCCCGCGGTCGGTTTGTCTAACGCCGCCAGAATGTTGAGCAGTGTCGTCTTTCCTGAACCGGACTCTCCCATAATTGCGACATACTCCCCTTTTTCCACGGAAAAATTCAGATCTGCAAGCGCCTGCACCTGATTTCCCCCAAACCTTGTTGTATATATTTTTTTCAGATTACGAACTTCCAGAATAGCCATGTGTCTCTCTCCTTTCCTTGACTGTACCCAGTATAACAAAACAGAGAAATGCAAGCCATTTCTTTGGATTACATTTCTCTGCTGTTTCTTACGTTTTTGTAAGATTCTTCTATGACTCTTCCGGAAAGCCGATCGTCACCCGGGTTCCCGTTCCTTCCTGCGATGTGATCGTAAAGCTGTGCCCCAGCTTTTTTAAAATCGTGCTGCAAAGATACAGCCCGATTCCGGTCGATTTCTGGTTGGCATGACCGTTATAGCCGGTATAGCCTTTTTCGCAGACTCTCGGCAGATCCTCCGCGCGTATTCCGATCCCCGTATCGGTAATGGTAAGGCGCCCCTCCTCCATCCCGATCGTGATACTTCCCTCATGCGTGTACTTGAGCGCATTCGACAACAGCTGTTCGATGACAAAGCCGAGCCATTTTTCATCGGTGAGCACCCGTGCCCCCGTCTCCTCGTAGTGCAGTACGATCTTCTTGCTGATGAAATGTCTCGCATAGCGGCGCACCGCCATCCGGATCACTTCGTCGAGATCTGTCTGCCGCAGCACAAAGTCCGTGGTCTCCGATCCGAGACGCATATACGAAAGCGCCATGTTCACATACTGCTCAATCGCAAACAGCTGCTGTAGTTCTTCATCCCTGCGCTTCTCCCTCTGCTGCTGCAGCCTTTCCCTGTCCGCTCCAAAAGGCTCCTCTTCCCCGGGAATGTCCTCCTCAATCAGAAGCTTCAGCGCCGCAATCGGCGTCTTGATCTGATGCACCCACATGGTATAGTATTCCATCAGATCGCGTTTTTCGCTGACCGCCGTATTCCAGATACGCATTTTCTCCTCCGCCAAAAGTCCAAGCAGCTGTTGATAATCCTCCTCCAGGATTTCGCCGGGTTCCGGAAGATTCTCCAGCGATACCGTTATTGACTGCCGCAATGCCAGCAGTTCCCTGTGCCGTCTGCCGTAACTTATCCTATCCATCGTCACTGCAAGCAGCAGGATTCCCAGACACAACAGCATGCCGTAGGCAATCTCCCCGGCAGGCACTTCATTTAAAAATAAGACTGCCGTCATCACGATCCCGCAGCCAGTCACTGCGGCAATCCATTTCAGACGGCATTTTATGTAGGATCTTCCTATTTTCTGCTTCATCAAAATCCCCTATCCGATATGGTACCCGATTCCTTTCTTCGTCAAAATAAAATCCGGAAGTCCTGCTGCATCCAGCTTTTTCCGCAGCCTTCCCACGTTGACGGAAAGGGTATTCTCATCCACAAAACTGTCGCTTTCCCACAGCTTTGTCATCAACGTATCGCGGGACACGATCTTCTCCTTGTTCTCCATCAGCACCTGCAGTATCTTAAGTTCGTTTTTCATTAAATCCACCCGCATCTCCCCGCAGGTGAGTGTCGCAGCGCCCAGATTTAAGAGCGCGCCTCTATGCTCCAGCACCGTATTCTGCCCCGCAAAATCATAGGTCCGGCGCAAAAGCGCCTGGATCTTCGCGGTCAGCACATCCAGATCGAACGGCTTGGCAATGAAATCATCGCCGCCCATATTGACCGCCATGACGATATTCATATTGTCCGACGCCGACGACACGAAGATTACCGGAACCTTCGACACCTCCCTGATCCTGCTGCACCAGTGGTACCCGTTGTAAAAGGGAAGCTTGATGTCCATCAGCACCAGCTGGGGCGCCGCCCCCGCGAACTCCTTCATGACGTCGGAAAAATCCTCCACGCAGACCACATCATAATCCCAGCTTTCCAGATGCTTTTTTAAGCTTCGCGCAATGATCTCATCGTCCTCCACGATCAATATCCGATACATTCCCTCTCCTTTACCACAGTTCCGCCAGTTCGTAGATCAGCTTCTCGGTCTTCTCCCAGCCGAGACACGGATCCGTGATCGACTTTCCGTAACAGCCGTCGCCGACCTTCTGCGCACCGTCCTCGATATAACTCTCGATCATCAATCCCTTTACCAGCTTTCTTATCTCTCCCGACACCTTACAGCTGTGCAGGACATCCTTGCTGATGCGGATCTGCTCCATAAACTGCTTGCTGGAATTGGAGTGGTTCGTGTCTATGATGACCGCCGGATGTGCCAGCTCGTGTCCGGCTTCCTTCGCCTCTTCATAATGCTCCAGCAGATTCTGCAGATCCTCATAATGATAATTCGGAATATTTCTGCCAAACTTGTCCACATATCCGCGCAAAATGGCATGTGCATACGGATTGCCGGTCGTCTTGACCTCCCAGCCACGGTATAAAAACGTATGTCCGTGCTGTGCCGCAATGATCGAGTTCATCATAACGGAAATATCTCCGCCGGTCGGATTCTTCATTCCTGCCGGAATTCCCACGCCGCTTGCCGTCAGCCTGTGCTGCTGGTTCTCTACCGAGCGTGCTCCAATCGCCACATACGACAGCAGATCCGAAAGATAGCGGTGATTCTCCGGGTAGAGCATCTCGTCCGCACAGGTAAAGCCGGTCTCTTCCACCGCCCGCATATGCATGTGACGAATCGCAATGATCCCTTTTAGCATATCTGATTCCCGCTCCGGATCCGGCTGATGCAGCATGCCCTTGTAACCGATTCCGGTCGTGCGCGGCTTGTTGGTATAAATGCGCGGAATCATAAAAATCTTATCCGCCACCTTCTCCTGCACCGTGCGGAGTCTTGAAATATAGTCGATCACAGCATCCTCATTATCTGCTGAGCATGGGCCAATCACAAGAATCAGCTTGTCCGATTTTCCTTCAAAAATATCCCGGATCTCGTCATCCCTCTTCGTCTTGGTAGCTACAATCTGTGCACTGACCGGATGCTGCTCCTTTAACTCCTGCGGAGTAGGCAGCTTCCGCAAAAATTCCATCTCCATTTCCATATCTATTGATCCTTTCTGTCATACGCACTGCTGCATATGGTATCTTCTTATATTTTCACACTGCAACGCGTTGCAGTGTGAATCCACTTAAGTATGATACAGCTTTATGCCGGGACTGTCAACCTTTTTTCACTATAATACATAAGATTCCGCAACATGGCAAGCAACGTCGCCCTGCCGTTTTTCCAGATGCTCTGAAACATCATGTTCGCGCAGACCGTCATCGGCTGAAAGAACAGCGCCACAAGCTGGACCCGGAGCGCCCCCTCTCCGATCGCCACCACCTCGGGATCTTTCTGAAATACCGCCACAAGCTGTGCCGGGAAAAACATCCCGATGACCGCAATCGCGCCGAGCAACACTTCCCCCGCTGTGAGTGTGAAATAGAAACCCTTCCGGACCCTTCCGTATTTTTTTGCGGACGCGTTGCGGACATTAAAAATCATCAACTTTTGCTTACTTTTCCCTACTGGGAAAATGGCATAAAAAGAGCGGGAAGCCTTGAATTTACCGGCTTTCCGCTCTTCATTTCCTAATGAGACACGGGGGATTCGAACCCCCGACAACCTGATTAAAAGTCAGGTGCTCTACCAACTGAGCTAGTATCCCATATTATTTTTAAACAAAACACAATGCCCAGTTCCGGAATCGAACCAGAGACACGAGGATTTTCAGTCCTCTGCTCTACCAACTGAGCTAACTGGGCATAAAAAATTGCGGGGACAGGATTTGAACCTGCGACCTCCGGGTTATGAGCCCGACGAGCTTCCAGACTGCTCTACCCCGCGCTGTTTCTTCTTTTTTTTAATGGGCAGAGAAGGATTCGAACCTTCGAAGGCGTTGCCAGCAGATTTACAGTCTGTCCCCTTTGGCCACTCGGGAATCTGCCCATTTGTTTCCAACAATAAATATTTATACCATAATTTTTTTATTTACGCAACCATTTTTTCTACTAAATCAAGCTAAATTAGGCACCATCAGATACCGCATAATTGACATCCTTTTTTCCAAGTCATATACTTGTCTATATTATGAAATTGGCTATTTATACATTAAGAGAGGAATTTAACAATGGTGAAATTTTCATCTTCGAGAAATAAGAAATCCATGAAGAAGCGAAATCTTTTAATAGCTATTTTGATTGTTGCGATGCTCGCTTTTTCTGTGGCAGGAACATATATATTTATGTATTTTTCCAGTGGCAAAAATCCAACAGAATACAAGAAAACTAATGCAACATCTCAGTCAAATAAATCTAACAATAATTCAGCTATCAACAATAACTCTGACAGCATGAATGATAATGAAGATGACTCAATCATAAATCCATATGATTGGGATAAGATTGCTAAAACAAACAAAGATATTTATGCATACATATATATTCCCGGTACAAAAATTGAATTGCCGGTTGCGCAATCTGATGATTCTAAAGATGATTCCTTTTATCTTACACATAATGAAAAAGGAGACGATCCGCATGTCCACACCGCATAACAGCGCCACCCCCGGCGATTTCGCCAAAACCGTACTGATGCCCGGCGACCCGCTGCGCGCGCAGTTCATCGCCGAAAACTTCCTCAACGACTGCCGCCTCGTCAACAACGTCCGCGGCATCCAGGGCTACACCGGGACCTACAAGGGCGTGCC